>Ga0209430_1000038_pt1 | contig 215890 bp, 170 predicted proteins | sample BarGraIncub1133A_FD_184504 | JGI IMG/M metagenome (GOLD analysis project Ga0209430, IMG submission 184504) | Arctic peat soil microbial communities from Barrow, Alaska - Barrow Graham LP Incubations 11-33A (SPAdes) (version 2) | ecosystem: Environmental > Terrestrial > Soil > Wetlands > Peat...
AGGTTGCTCCCCAGCAGAGCCTATTTCCTCTTCAACTTTCTGATTACAAAGATAATGAATATTTTAAATTATTATTAAAAAACAATAATATTACTCTTGATATTTGGATTACAACATAGAAGGACATATTGCGGATAATCATTTATAAAATCCTGAATGACTCTTTTGTTAAAACCGATATGTTCAGTTCATTATTCTATTGCTCCATCCTAAGTAAGATGCTATACTGGTTGAATGTGTTGAAGAATTACCTGTAAGCTTTGATAAAGCACATTGTTGTTGCATTCCAATCTGTATATAAATTATAAATCATTAAAAAATGTATTGGGTTCAGATATATTATTTTTTTTAGAACAATAGATAAATCCAATCACACTTAAACATATACATATATAAAGTTGTTATTCAGTAATATACCAATATTGACTGAATATTGAACCTATTTGAATGAATAGTTATCCCCCCTGAATAATCGATATAATATATTTGCATTCGTTTAATAATGTATTACAAATACATAAAAACGGTACAAAGTTATTCGCCAATTAAAAATATAATTATATGAAGAACAAAAACAGTTAATACAAAGATATGGTGAATTGATTTATCATACCACCATACCACAAAAACATTTATGCAATCTAATATTAATTAAATCTAAAAAAATCATGAACGTAAAAAAGTATTTATTTCTTCTGGCGTTATCCGTTTGCATTATGCCAACGCTTTTCGCCTCTGAGAAGAGCAGTGCATCAAATAACCTGGCGGCACAGCAGCAATCTAAAGAAAGTATTTCAGGCAAAGTAACCGACAAAAACGGAGAAGCCTTAATCGGAGTAAGCGTTAAGATAAAAGGCACTACTGTAGGAACTATCACTGATTTAGACGGGAAATTTACATTAAGCAATGTTTCTCCATCTAGTGTGCTGGTATTTAGCTATATTGGTATGAATAGTATAGAAATTGAAGTAGAAGGTAAAACTTCGTTTAATGTAAAGCTTCAGGAAAATTCAGTAAACATGAATGAAGTAGTTGTGGTAGGTTATGGAACGCAAAAGAAGAGCGATATTACCGGATCGGTTACATCGGTATCAAAAGATCGCTTTTCTCAAATACCTGTAACAAATGCTATGACCGCAATTGAAGGTGCAGTTGCCGGAGTTACAATTACAAATACATCATCCGTTCCGGGGAGTGCACCAACTGTTCAGGTTCGTGGTGTCAATTCTATTAATGCCAGTACAAATCCATTGATCATTGTTGATGGGATTCCTTTCGAAGGGAATATAAGTTACATTAACCCGAATGATATCGAATCAATGGAAATCCTGAAGGATGCTTCTGCTGTGGCAATCTATGGAACCCGTGGAGCAAATGGGGTTATACTCATCACCACTAAAAAAGGAGTTGCCGGAAAACCGGTTATTCAGTATTCTGCATATGCGGGAGTTGAAAATATTGCACACGTTTTGACCCCAAGAAATGGTGCTGAATATGTTCAGAAGTATGCTGATTATATGTCACAGACTAATCAGACACAATCAAGTCCTGTTCCAAATTTATATGAAGTCGCCAACTACAATGCCGGCAAAACGACAGACTGGATAAAAGAAGCATCCCAACAAGGGATTATACAAGATCATAATCTATCCATTTCAGGTGGAGCCGAAAATGTAAAATATTACATTTCGGGCGATTATTTGAACGAAAAGGGAGTTGTGAAAGGCTATAACTATCAACGGGCAGGTTTACGATCTAATCTGGAAACAAATGTAACCGATTATCTGACTACCGGTGTGTCTTTGTTCTTAGTCTCCAATAACTATGATGGCAACAAGGTAAATTTACTAAATGCATCTGCTATGAGTCCTTATGGACAGCTAATGAATACTACAACCGGAAAATACCAGATTTATCCAATGTTCCCGGAATTATTATATACAAACCCATTAATTGGCACATACAATGATAGTAAAGATGAGCGAGTGAATGTAAATACAAACTTCTTTGCTGAATTAAAACCAAAATTTATTCCCGGGTTAAAGTATCGACTTAATGCTTCGTACAATTACAACCCGACAACTGCTTCCAGTTATGTGGGCAGGGATGGAAATGATAATTCCGGAACGGCTTCGATAACAGATACCAAAACGACTCTTTATGTGATTGAGAATATTCTTTCGTATACGAAAGACTGGCAAAAGCATCATTTTGACTTTACCGGATTGTACAGTTCTCAAAAGAACAATTACACTTCGGTAACTGCCGGAGCTGTTGGATTTATTAATGACATCCTGACTGTTAATAATTTAAGCGCAGGTGCAAAACAAACTTCCGGTTCATATCAAAGCTCATATTCTATGCTTTCTCAAATGGGACGTCTGAATTATTCATACGATAGCCGATACTTAATCACACTTACAGCCCGACGCGATGGGTACTCTGCATTTGGTTCAAATACGAACAAGTATGGAACATTCCCTTCTTTAGCACTAGGCTGGAATATGTCAAACGAGAACTTTATGGCTGGTACTAAAGACTTTCTGGATCAGTTGAAAGTAAGAGCTTCTTATGGAAAATCCGGAAACATGGCCATAGGTGTTAACCAGACATCACTTGTAGATAATACAGTTTCATATCCTTTTAATGGAGTTAGCAATGTGACTGTTTTAGCAAATATACTTGGTAATCCTAATTTGCATTGGGAAACAACAAAGGGTTTAAATGCAGGGATAGACTTTTCATTCCTGAACGCAAGAATTAGCGGAACAGTAGATGTTTACGATAACCGTACTTCTGATTTGTTGTTAAAACGTAATTTACCTCTTGTAACCGGATACTCAAATGTTTGGGATAATATCGGAATTGTTGGGAACAAAGGAATTGACGTCAGCCTTAAAACAGTGAATATTAAATCGAAAGACTTTAAATGGTCTACAAACTGGAATTTCAGCACATACAAGAATGAGATCATCGATTTGTACGGAGATAAAAAGAGTGATATTGGAAATAGATGGTTTATTGGCAAACCACTTGGTGCAATCTATGATTATAAAATGATTGGTGTGTGGCAAACAGGCGATGCCGATTTAGCTAAATATAGTGCTAAACCGGGTGATCTTAAGTTTCAGGATGTAAACAATGATGGCAAAATTGATGCTAACAATGATAAAGTTTACCAGGGTTCTACACAACCAAAATGGATAGGAGGTATCACCAATACCTTTGATTATAAAAATATCCATTTGAGCATCTTTATTCAAACATCGCAAGGTTCATTGAAAAACAATATTGATTTGAATTATGCCGATGAACAAGGCAGAAGAAACACTCCTGCTGAAATAGGATACTGGACTCCGACAAATATGAATAATACCCGTGCAGCACTGTCTTACAATAATACGCTGGGATACGGGTATCCAAGAGATAACAGCTTTACAAGAATAAAAGATGTAACGTTGAGTTATGTTTTCTCGCCGAAGACTCTTGAACATACGTTCTTCAGAAGCCTTACATTATACGCTAGCGGAAGAAACCTGTACACCTTTACCAATTGGGTTGGATGGGATCCGGAAGATACCTACACAGGCAGAGGTATTAGTTATAATTCCACTAATAATGGGCCTAATAATGGTACTATCAGTTGGACAAATAATTACCCAAGTGTAAGATCTGTGGTTTTTGGAATCAATGTAGCACTTAAATAATGATATTATAAAAATTAAAAATATGAAAAATACATTTTTTTCAATACTGTGTTTGTTCCTGATGTTACAAACATTCACATCATGTAATGATTCTTTTCTGAATGAAAAAGCTTATTCAGCCTACGCACCTACAACTTTGACTGACTCATTGGGTTTTCAGGCTGCTCTGAAAGGCTTATATACTCAAATGAGCTATTATTATACGTATAGTGATAATCAAGGGTGGGTTGCTGTCTGGCAGGTAGGTACTGATATTGCTTATTCTACTCCGAATCAGCAAGGACAAGAAATTCCGTATTATAGCTATGATAAATTAGTTTCAACTGATGGAGCTGCATCATACACATGGAAGTGGGCTTATCAATTGATTAATAATGCAAACAGCATTATTACCTCGGTTGAATCGCCAAGTATTACAGGAATAACTCAGGGAGGTAAAAACCAGATTGATGCAGAAGCCAGATTCTTCAGAGCGTATGCCTATAATATGTTAGCAACCTTGTATGGTCGTGTTCCGGTAATAACGAAGACCATCACCAGTCCTAAGACTGATTTCGTTCGGGCACCACTTGACAGTGTCAATGCATTAATTGAAAAGGATTTGATCTATTCAGCAGCTAATTTGCCGTTAATTGATAATACAAACCAAGCCAGGGCCAATAAAGCCATGTCACAACAATTATTAGCAGAGGCTTATCTGAGAATGGGTAGACCTGCGGATGCAGAAGTTCAATGCAAAGCAATTCTTACCAGTGGCAAATTTAGTTTAGTTACAAGCAGATATGGCGTTAAGAAAGCGCTTCCTGGCGATCCGTTCTCTGACATGTTTGTTTATGGGAACCAACGGAAGAGTCAGGGAAATACCGAAGCAATCTGGGTACTTCAACAAGAGAATCCTACGACAATCGTTGGTGGAACTTCAGGATCTCCTCAACAACGAAGAGTATGGGGTGCTGCATATTACAACATAGCCGGTCTTGCTATCTGTGATTCATTGGGGGGAAGATCAATTGGACGTCTACGTTTGGACAACTGGGTTTTATACAGATTGTATGAACAAACAGATATGCGTAATTCCAGGTTTAATATCCGAAGAAGATATACGTATAATGACCCGGCTTACCCGGCTAAATTAGGACTACCTGTTCCATATAATAATGCTGACACCATTTACAAAATTTGTCCAAGTACTACCAAATGGAGTTGTTATGATCCACTGGATGCTTTCGGATACTCAACCATTAAAGATTTTCCGATTATGCGTTTAGGTGAAACTTATTTGTTGCTTGCCGAAGCTCAGTTTAAACAAGGAGGTGCTCATATAAACGATGCAGTCACATCCATCAATACCTTACGTGCAAGATCTAACGCAACGCCTGTTACAGCAGTTCAGGTTTCATTGAATTTTATTTTGGATGAAAGAGCAAGAGAGTTATTAGCCGAAGAAAACAGACGTATGACATTGATGAGGACAGGTATGTTAGCCAAAAGAGCACTTCGCTTAAACAATGATGCTACCAGTTCACATCCGATTGTCGGATTAGATAGTACCTCTGTCAACAAACAATTATTACCTATTCCTCAAAGTGAAATAGATCTGAACAAGGATGCTGTTTTAGACCAAAACGCAGGTTATTAAGTATAATAAAGTTGAAGTTGTTGTTTTTGAAAGGGATGCACGTAATGTGCATTCCTTTCATTTTTAAAGGCAATTCGATACGAGTACCAATACCCTGAATTTATATCATTTAAATAAATAATTTTAATATATCAGAAAAGTAAATTAAATTTACAGCATGAGAGATTTAATTTTTTACTCCAGAAAATATAACTAGTAAACAACTTAATTATCAGGTAGTAATACACATTTACACTATTTTCAAGTTTATTTTCGACTTATGACAAGTATAAAAAATGAAAAACAAAAAGGCTTACGTTAAGAAACCGATCATCGTTTTGATATTAATTTATTTGATAATATCTGTTTTCCCCCAGGGAATACTTGCTAAAAAAGAATCATCGACATCTATAAGCATTTCTACTGAGAAAAACAGTTCTGAATTTACAATTACTTCTAAACAGATTCCAGAAGAAAAAGTAAAGTCTATTATTCGTGAAATGCTGGTGAAGCATCTACCCTACTCTGAAAGCATTTTTAGAACAGGCGGTTATTTTGGAAATGGTCAAAGTACAGAGCATGGAGCCCGAACAAATGCCGATTATGCTTTAATTTATTCGTTTATTTACAAATACTGTAACAATCAGACTTTGCCTGCCGGCATAACTATCGACATAATCAAAGAACACGCACTTGCTGCAATACGTTACTCATACAATACTCACAAAACAGGAACAATACAATGTGCTGACAGTCATAGCTGGGGGCTTGTCTGGGAATCGTCACTCTGGAGTACCGCAACAGCTTATGCTTCGTGGCTAATGCAGGATTACCTTACGGAATCAGACAAAAAAGCGATTAAAACTCTTATTATTGCCGAAGCAAACTATAATCTCTCCAGAACAATTCCAACTGGTGTCAATTCAGATACAAAAGCTGAAGAAAACGGATGGGATACTAATATCCTTTCTGTAGCAGCCTCTATGTATCCTGAAGAAAACAATGCCGGGGCATGGTCTCTCAAGTGTAAACAATTTGCCATGAATGCATATAGTGTTGTAGCAGACTCATATAGAAAAGATAGTATTAAAGACCTTGTTGATGGTAAAACAATTTCAGAATGGTATATCGGAGCAAATTTATTTCCTGATTATGCTCTTGAAAATCATGATTTCTTTCATACATCGTATTTGAATATTCCTATTCAGGAAATGTCCGAATCGCTCATGTCATTCAAGGCACTTCAAAATCAACTAAAGCCGGTCTACCCTATTCCAGAAGCTTTAAGACATAATGTTCCCGAAGTATGGAATACCATGTTGAAAGAGTTAATTCTTGCCGATGGAGAAATGGCTATGCCTAACGGAAACGACTGGTCTATGTATATCTATGACCAGCTTGCAACTTATTCAGCTCTGGCTTGCATTTACAGAGATCCCGATGCTTTAATGCTTGAAAGTATAACCCTGCAATATGCCAGAATGCGTCAGTCTACAACTCCTGATGGGGCGTTTCTATTAAAGCCGGATGTTGCTGAACGGCGTATGGCAGTTATCGGTCATAGATTAGTTTTCGCCTATTTATACCACCTCTTTTATCCAGCTACCGGAATTATTGCAACCAGGTGGGATGATTTCAGCCAAAAGCATGAACTCACAAAATTATTACCCTACAGCAATATCATACGAAGCAATAACCAAAACAGATTTGTAACATTCTCATGGTTTCAATCAGTTGATGGTAAAAGTTACAAATCTTACATGGGTATGGTATCGCCAAACTCCGTAAACTATAGCAATATTGTATTTCCCTATAAAACGGCTAATACAGGTAACTTTACGGGATATATAGATATTAGCGGTCATAAGCGGAATACTTCTTTTATTTCAAATACGTATTCCATGTATCCCAAAAGTTTCTCTACTACAGGAAAATTGAGTGTTACTGATGGCAACATGACCCAGTATCTGACATTCTATTCTACTCCGGGTAACTCAATAATATATCAGGAAGATATAATAGGGGAAGTTCCGGGAACCATACAGAAAGATGGTGGACTGTTATTAGGTATTACAACTGACACCCTAACAACCAACTCCCGCACTCTTTATTCTCAGGCAGGTAGTTTCAGTTCTAATGGTGATTCAGTAAGTCTTATTAGCGGAAATTGGGTGAATGTTGATAATAAATTAGGAATGGTCGTGAAGGGCGGTAACGGAATTGCTTTTGGAGAAAGAGAATTATGTACTTCTATAAATGTTTCGAAACTTTACGGATCATACTCAACAGCAATAAAAACTTTTACATCAGGCGATGTTGTATTTTCGCGATCGGCAATTGTATATTCGAAAGCAGATGCTAAAACAACTCAAATCCTATCTACTAAAGCTAAATACCCAACTATGGAAAACGGTTGGAAAGCTACTGCTGCCGAAGACCCTGATGGACGTAGATATGTAGTTTTGTCGAACTTTCGTTCATCTGCTAATTCAACTATAACCTTATCATACCCTCAGGGTGCACCTGTATTTGACAGGGTAACTACCGTAACCAATTCAACCGGAACAGCTACATTTAATTGCATGCCCATTACTTCTGCTACAAATGAGTTATACTCATATATAAAAACAGACACATTGCCATTGTTAGCTGTTCAGGGTGACAATCCGTATTCGGTTTATGTGTTGAATTCCAATAAAGTCGAAGTACCTGCCACTATTTCCATATGGCACAACGGAAAATACAAAACGTATAACACAACAATAAAGCCAAAAGAATGTAAGTTTATTAAGATGCTGAATGGTTCTATAACAACTGACATCACTCAGTTTCCAGATGGATATCGTAATATTTCACAAGGGAAGTATATTGTTGCGAATGATCAATGGCCTGAACACTTTCCATTTGCAACTATCGACAATATTGACAGCACGTACTATCAATCACTTATTTTACCTACTACTAAAACTCCAGAAGAGTTAACACTAAGTCTGTGGGGGTTATATACTTGTAATAAACTAAATATTAAATCTGTTTTGGGAATAGGAGCCAAAGATATCGAAATTCAAACATCAATTAATGGAACAACATTTACAACTGTTAGTTGTGTCATCTTGAAAAACACTAGTGAATTTCAAACCATTAATTTTAGTGATTCGGATGCAAAATATGTTCGTTTAAAAGTTAACTCTACGTATGGAACAAACAATGTAGGTATTGCCGGTATCCAATTGTTTGGTTATCCCGAATAATCGGGAAAATGTATTTTAAAAATAAAAACTAAGTGATTACTGGTAATAAAAAAGGAGAGTCATTATTCTCCTTTTTTATATTCAATTTTTATTTGATTCCTGATATTCTTTTGGGGTAACTCCAAACTCTGACTTAAAGCATCTGCTAAAGTACTTAGGGTCATTAAAACCTACTGCAAAGGCTATTTCAGAGATATTACCTTTATTTTTAATAAGCATTTGAGCAGCATGTTTTAATCGAACATTCCGAATAAATTCTCCCGGTGAAAGTCCTGTCAATGATTTCAGTTTCCGGTGTAAAGTAGACTTCGATGAAGACATATTGATAGCAAAGTGATCAAAGTCGAATCCATCGTCAGAGAGTCTTTCTTCAACTTTAACTACAGCTTGTTGTAAAAATAATTCATCCAAAGAGCCATATTCCATCGAAGATATATTGATTTCTTTGTTCGTTTTGAATTTCTCTGTTTTTTGTCTTCGTTTACTTATAAGGTTATTTGTACGTGCATCAAGAACCGCCAATTCAAAAGGCTTTGCAATATATGAATCTGCTCCTGCATTATAACAATCAATACGATCTTCAGTAGAGTTCTTGGCAGTCAACATTAATACATTGATATGACTGGTAGAAACATCATTTTTGATAATTTTACAAAATGTCAATCCATCCATTTCTGGCATCATCACATCACTAATAATTAAATCAATTTCATTCTCATGTACAATTTCAAGTGCTTGTATTCCATTTTCAACACTGAATACTTTATAAGTACTTGAAAAATAATCAACAATCAAATTATTTAGTTCGCGGTTATCCTCAACAACAAGTATGGTAAAATCTTTATCATTTTGAATTCCTTCGATACTTTCTGTATCTTCCATGTCATTTTCATTCTCAATTACCTCGGGAGTTTTCTGCAATTCAATCTTCTTAGATTCTTCCTCCGAGAGCTCCTCGTCGGTGTAAGCTGACTTCGAAACAGGGATTTGAATGTTAAACGTAGCTCCTTCTCCGGGAGTGCTTTTTACCTCAACGCTTCCTTTATGAATTTGTAAAAGATCATATGTAAGTGCAAGTCCAATGCCATGACTCTGACTTTGATCCGAATTGCTACTAATATAAAATCTTTTGAAAATATGAGGCAAATCTTTCTCTGCAATTCCATCACCGGTATCGGAAACAGAAAGGAAAAGATACGTGTCTTCCATAATTGTTTCAAATTTCATTCTTACTTGAATTGTACCTCCTTTAGGTGTATGTTTAAATGCGTTTGATAACAAATTATAGATAACTTTATCCAACTTATCCGGGTCAAAATAAGCCAGATAACTTTCATATTTACATTCAATAGAAAAATGTATGTTTTTTTCATTAATAAGTGGTCTGAAATTCGAATGGCATATATTATTTACAAAACCAACAATATCATTTGGAAGAATTTTAAGTTTCATATTGCCACTTTCTGTTTTACGAAAAACCAGAATTTGTTGTATCAACCTTTTTAATCTATTGATATTGTCTTTCATTATCTCAAATTGAGTTGACTCACTTGTATTTTTATTTTGCATACGTTCTATAAGCAGCATTATGATAGTTAATGGAGTTAGCAACTCATGCGATATATTCGTGAAATAGCGTAATTTTATCTGAGTTAACTCTTCTGACTTTTCTTTTTCAATATGAGTTATTTTAAGTTCGTTACGCAGACGTATACGATTAGCAATGTTCTTGGAAATAAAATAGGCACTTAGTCCAATAACCAACATATAAACGAAATATGCCCACCAGGTTTGGTAAAATGGTGAGTGTTTAATAATAGTTATGGAAGTAATCTTATTGCTCCACCTGCCATTCTCGTCTGTAGCCTTTATTTCAAAAACATATTTACCGGAAGGTAAATTTGCATAGTTCACAAATCTTCGATTATTTCCCACATAAACCCAGTCTTTATTGATTCCATTCAATTTATAGGCATATTGAATTTTATCGGCAGAAGTAAAATTAAGAGTCGAAAACTCCAGACTCACATCGTTATCACTACTTTGCAGAGTTAATTGTTTTTTGTCTGCATTGAAGTACTTATCAGTTTCATTATCAAAAATTGATTGATTCTTTACTTCTATATCAGTAATTACTACTCTTTGTTCATTTGTCGGTTTAAAGTTTAATACATTCGGCGAGAAAATACAAAAGCCTTTATTTCCACCAAACATCATGGTTCCATTTTGTAATTTAATACTTGCATCCTTAGCAAATGAACTTACCAATATGCCATCCGACTGGGTATAATAAGTAGTTACATGATTGGCCGGATTAAACCGGATTATTTTTTTTATGGTAGAAATCCACAATGTACCCATGTCATCTTCCAGAATTTCCAGAACTGATTCTTCTGTTATACCGTATATTTTACTTACATCCCGCATAGAGTTGCTTTTTTCGTCGTAGAAATAGATACTGCCTACTCTTGTTCCAATACACACTTCACCATTCTTACGACAACAAATAGACTGGATAGAGTTACTCTGCAGGTTACCTATCTTCTTGCTAAAGTTCATCATGGTGGAATAAGGCTTACTTCCACCCAGCTTTTGGAGTTTGATAACTCCTTGTTTATCGCTTCCTATCCAGATATTTCCTTTTTTATCTTCACGTATAACAGTAATATTGTTAATATTAGGATTAATCAAAGTTACTTTATTGCTTCCTGCAGCCCTTTGATATAAGCCATTATCTGTTCCAATCCACACATTTCCCTGTGAGTCTTCGCAAAAATCACTAATGGTGAATTCACTATTACCGGCGATAGGGAGAATCTTAATTTCATTGGATGCACCTACCCTATCACTCATGATATAAATATCATGCTTACCTTCTCTACTCAGCCAGATTTCATGGGTACTTTTAATTCGCTTAATGGCAGAAACACTTTGGATCTTTCTGATAGACGACTGAATAGGAGAAACTACATCCCCTGTCTTCGGATTGAGAACATACAAACCTAACCTATTGAGAACAATGTATATAAATCCATTCACAGATTCACAGAAACCTACTACAATTGGAGGAAAACCGACCTTTTCTTTTAATTTAGTCAACGGGTTAGTCTGCAAAGATGTATTATTAAAATTCAAACTAAAAATACCTTCACCTACCGTACCTAACCATAAATTACCTTGCCGGTCACGAACAATCTCATGGAAAAGCTTATAATACGGTTCAGGAAACATTGATTCCGAATTAATCAAATTATAAGTTGTATTATTTTTCTTTTCCAAAACTATCAGACCGGTAAACGAAACCACCCAAACATATCCGACTTTGTTGTCTTTGACAATACTGTAGGTTATGTTGCTGATAGTTGCGGGCTTTCCATTTTTGAGAACTGTTAAGGGTGTAAACGGATTTTTAGTTAGTGCCGTTGCGTCCATCGAATACAATCCATCTCCCCATGTACAAATCAGAAAATGATTCGGGCTATCTTCAATCATTCTAAAAGGATTGTTAGTTGTACCAATGGAAGGTAATACAAGAAATCTGGATGTCTTTCCCTGAAATAAAGCAATTCCTTTATTTAGCATCATCACCCATATTCTTCCCTTGCTGTCTTGATACACACTTCTTATATTATTGCTGGGAAGCGCGTATCCGGCAGCTTGAGTATTGCTAAAGCAAATACTTTTACCATTAGGAAATATTCTCACTAATCCATTGCTGTTAGTGGCAATCCACATACAACCTGATTTGTCTTTTAAAATTGAATTTATTCTGTCGCGTCCAACATAAGGATTATCCAACGGCTTGATGGAATAATTACGTTTATCAATAATATTGACTCCTTCTAAAGTGCCAACCCACAACCTATTGTTATCATCTTCGGCAATGTATTGGATGCTGTTATTTGTTAATCTGTTTTGATTAGTTGAACTTGACCTGAATACCTTTACGGTGTAACCATCGAACCGGCACAGTCCATCTTTCGTGCCAAACCACATATAACCTTCCCGGTCATTATACAAACGGTTAATAGAATTTGATGGAAGCTGGTCAACGTAAGGAAAATGCTGAAAACTAAACTGTACCAACTTTGAAGTCGCATGAGAACCTACAACTTGAATAAAAAGGATAGCGAAAAAGAAAATTCGTTTAAACATGATTTGTTGTAGTATTATTCCTTACAAAGTTACATTTTTTTTATTATTGAGTAAATAATAATTGTGTTAATTTTATTATAGTAAAAATTCATATAAAATTTAAAACTAAAAGAAAACTCCAGCTATTTTTCAGTATATTACTTTTATTTCTAAGTTGCATTAAACGATCATGTATAGTTCAATTAAAATTGTTCAGAGAGTTCGAATCTCTCACTTTTCATAAACAAACAAAGGATGTCTATATCAGGCTTCCTCTGTTTTTTTTTCATTTAATTGATTATTTATTGATGCAAAAATGCCTGTTTTATTTACTTATAACATGAGGTTAAGTATGTAGAAATAAAGGCAGTTAAGTCTGTTATATTCGTTTAGTTTAAACTCTTTCATTTTTTATATTGAAAAAAAATAAACTTTTTATTAGTTTATTTTAAACTTTTCTATGTATGGATTGTTAGACATTCGTTAATTATACCTATCTTTAACCAATTTTATTTACTAATTTAATTTTTTATGAACATTTACGTAGGTAACTTAAGTTACAAAGTCCGGGAAAATGACCTTCAAGGGGTTATTGAAGAGTATGGTCAAGTTGAATCATGCAAGATTATTAAAGATCGCGAAACTGGCAAGTCAAAAGGATTTGCATTTGTAGAAATGTCGGATGACGCTGCAGCAGAAAAAGCTATCGCTGAATTAAACGGAGCTGAATTTGATGGTCGTGCTATGGTTATTAAACAGGCAACACCAAAAAACTAAGTTTTAGTTTTAAGCAAGAAAAAGTACTTCTGTTATCAAAGGATAGCAGGAGTTTTTTTATGTCTGAAAATGAATAACATAAAATATCCATTTATATTTCATTAAAAGAGGATTCCCCGAATTGTATTCAACAATCCGGGGAATCCTCTTTTAGTAACTTTTTATTATTTCGTAATTCTTTCCAGCCATTTCAACATTGCTATCATTGTGAACATGGAAGTTAAACAGGCTACTACAAACACAGTCCAGGTAAGATATACAGGAATGCTTTTATAGAAAATGGCACCGATAAACAGCAACTGGTTACCAACAGCTGTAGCACCCAGCCAGCAGCCCTGCATGATTCCCTGATATTTCGGGGGTGCCACTTTCGACACAAAAGAAATACCTAACGGACTAATAAATAGTTCTGCAACTGTCAGAATCAAATAGGTACCGACTAGTAGAAAAGGAGTGACCCGCTGTGCATCCGGCAATCCACCCATTAAAGTAATGTCAGCCTTTGAAGGAAGTCCTATGGAACAAACAGACATAACCACGTAAGCTAATGCAGCTATTCCCATACCAATGGCAATCTTCTTTGGTGTGGAAGGCTCTTTACCTTTTGAACGTAAAAGTCCAAAAATGCCCATAATAACCGGTGTAAGAAATACCACAAAAAACGGATTAATTGATTGGAATATTTCAGCTCCCTGAAGTGTTGTAAATCCTAAATTGATTTTTATACCACTTAAGTTGGTATAGTCTTTAGCGAAGAAAGTCAATGTAAGACCGTTTTGATGAAAGGAGAACCAGAAGAATATAACGACTGCAAAAACTGCAAATAAAGCGTACAAACGTTGTTTAACTTCTTTTACATCCATCTCTACATTTGATGAAAAGGATGTATCATCAGCTGATTTCGGATCAGGGAATTTATTTTTATTGACGATATAAACGACCAGAGAAATCAACATGGCAATAATTGCAACACCAAATGCATAATGAAATCCGGTTGTGAACAGATTCAGGTATTCTTTTGAAAAAGCAATCATATCTGTGCCGGTAAATCCAACCTGAGTGGCTAACTGGTGCATGCGTATGGCTGCTTCGGTCGATATATTTCCATTTAGCTGCTCATGACAAAGAGCAGGAAGATCGGAATTATAAGCAAAACCATGCGAACTTACCCACCAGTTACGTACTCCTACAGCAGCAAATGGAGCAAATATGGCACCTACATTGATAAACATATAGAACAACGAGAAACCTGAATCACGTTGGCTTGAATATTGTGGATTATCATACATCTGTCCAATCAATGCCTGTAGATTACCCTTGAATAGTCCGTTACCCAGTGCAATGACAAACAATCCAAAGCACGTCATAGCCAGGAATAATCCAAATGATCCTGCAGGTACCGGTGTTGGTGTTGGAATAGCAATCAGGAAATAACCCACCGTCATCAGGATCAGGCCTACGAGAATAGTTCCTTTGTAATTCCTCTTTTTATCGGCAATTAGTCCACCAACAAAGGCAAGAATATAAATTGAGAAATAGAAAATGGAATAAATAATTCCGGCTTTTGTTTCATCCAGTCCAAATTTAGACATGAGGAAAAGTGATAGAATCGCCATCATGGTATAGAACCCAAATCGTTCTCCCATATTGGCTAATGAGGCAGCAATTAATCCCTTAGGATGCTTTTTGAACATAGATTGTTGATTTTTAAATTTTTATCCTTTTTTTTCTGTTTGTATTTTTCTTCCTGAAACTTATAATTACTTCTATTGCTATCCAACCCTTTAAACTCTTCAAACTTTCAAACCCTTCAAACTCCTCAAACCCTTCGCATTACTTATTCCTGTCAACGCTGACATATCTTCGACAGTGTCAGTTTGTTCTCTTGCAACAGTCATTCCAATTGTAAAAAACTTCATTCCACAACACGGAACTCAGAACGCGGAACACGGAACCCTTCAATCTTCTTCCGGCTTCATCACCACTCCTTTATTCTTTCTCCCGTCCACTTTCATAATAATCGGTTTATTAAACCGTACATGCCGTATAAATTCCGACTCGTATACAGCAGGTTGTGCATTGAGGTATTCCGTATCGTAGGTACCATCATGCAGAAAAGGATTAATGGTAAAATAAGCTGCTCCAAATGATGTAAGATTCTGAAAGAAATGTGTACCCTGACTTGGATCAACCCTGTAGTCAGATAAACCGGATTCTACTATTAACCTGGCATTGCTGATATGCGACCATTTTACCGGTATACCCAGCCAGGGATCAGCAGAGCCCCAACGTCCGGGACCTACAAGGACATAATGTCTGTTTTCATTCACTAAACCGCGGTTTACTTTCTCTATTTCGTACATTATCGATTGATTATTCGACGCACTGAAAGCTTCCGGCTTCACATATACCAAATCGTATATATCACTTGTTATTCCATGACCCAGGGCACTGTTGCATGTTATTATTGCATTTTCTTCCGGTATGGATCCTATGTCCTCATTGATCATTTCCTTGCTATCGACTATCGGACGTATTTGTAGTAAATAAAAAACATGCTGCTTCGCTGGTGAATAATCCAGGTTGACGGCAAATTCTATCTCAATAGGTCGCCCCATTTCAATTTGCGCAATATGCAGGATTTCTTTTAAAACCGCAGCAAGTGGAAACACATCATGCTGCAGGATATTGGCAAAGGTAATCAACTTTCGTCCCCCTTCATACAGGCTATCGTGGATCACCCGGTCCTGCAGGTCATACGTTGATGCAATATAGCGCAATGTTCCATCTTTTTCTGCTTCACCAACAGGTATTTTCAACAGGTTAAATCCATCGTCCACCTGAGGGACAAAATGCGTCTGGGTCAAATCAAGCGCATTAAAATACGTCTGTGTCTCACGTAATGCATACTCAATATTACTCGTCTGTAATATATTATTCGGATAAGCCGGTGAAAAACGCAGGCTCATCCCGCCATCCATAATATGTTTGCCCAAGCCCATAGCAATATTGGCTATCCCGTCTTCAGGCTTCTCCGCTCCTATCGGATAATAGTTAAGCGATCGCGCAACTCCTGAGAAAGAAGGATAAAAGCGGTTATCGTAGGCATTGCCACAAATTTCCTGTAGCACTACAGCCATTTTTTCCTCGTCTATGACATTTTTAGTTGCCGTCATGTATGCTTTGCTGTCCTTGTAGAAAACGGAAGCATATACAGCCTTTATGGCTTCCACCACCATAAAGAGCATGTGTGTCCGGCTCTCCGAATTATAGGGCACCATGTATGTGGTATAGATACCGGCGAAAGGTTGATAATGTGAATCTTCCAACAGGCTGGACGAACGTACGGCAATGGGTGAACTGGTAACCCCCAGGAAAGCATGCAGGTCGGCAATCAGTCGTTGGGGTATTCTTGCTTTGAGGAAATGTTTCAGTATTTCTTCATCATCCAGGTCGGATAATGCAATGGAATAGAGTTGGTTTTGCTCCATGAATTCTGTGAAATTCTCCGTACAGAGCACCACTGTCTTAGGAATCATGATCTGACAGTTCTCAAATTTCTCCAGGCTCTCATTCCGCTTGATCATAGCATCTATGAACGCAAGTCCACGCCCCTTCCCTCCCAGTGATCCTTCGCCAATCCGCGCAAAATTTGAATACTGGTCGAAACGGTCACGTTGAAATACCGCCACTACCCCCCTGTTTTTTACTTTCCGGTAATGTACAATGGCATCCAGTATAACCTGACGGACTTTATTCAGGTCACTTGAAGCATAGTTATCCACATTGATGCTTTTCAGGAACTCAGCCAATGGAAACATGGCACGTGAATACAGCCAACGGGATATATTATTTCGCGACACATGATAATACAACGATTCGTCGCTTATCTTAAAAAGGTTTTCCTGCAACCCGCGTAAGTTTTGTATGCGTGCCTCTTCCTCCCCTGTTTCGGGATTAATAAACAGGAAGTCGCCAAAACCAAAGTTTTCCGTTATTTTCTCCCGCAACTCCATCAAAAAGGTCTTCGACATCTTATTCAGGAAGGCTGACTTTAATTTATCTGCAGCCTCATGATTCAACTCATCGGTCGATTCAACAATTAAAGGGATAAAAGTATCATGCTTTCGGATTTCCTGACACAGGTTGATTCCTGCCTGCTTATTCTTAACACCGTTTTGAAGATAACTCACATCGGTGATAACCCCCAGCATGTTGCGTTTGTATTTTTCATAAATGGCAAGGCCTTCTTCGTATGAGCGGGCAAGCAGTATCTTTGGACGTCCTCGCATACGCAGCATTTGTTCATGCTCATTCAATGCTTCGGTCATAAACGAGCGTGATTGCTTAAATACGAATTTATACAGATGTGGTACTATGGACGAGTACCACCGGATAGAATCTTCAACAAACAGGATAACCTGTACTCCTACAGAGCTTACATCTTCTTCCACATTCATCCTGTCTTCAATCAACTTGATAATAGCCAGCAGGATATCCGAGTTGCCCAGCCAACTGAACACATAGTCAATGGCACTCAGGTCTTCGTTGGCGATTCGCAGAGATACAGATTTTGAGAAAGGAGTTAACACCACAATCGGAATATCAGGGAATTGCTGCTTTACCCATTTAGCCCATTCAAACGGATTGATACTGTCGCCACTGGGCATGGATATGATAAGCTCAAATGTCCGTTCCATGAGCAGTGCATTTGCTTCCTCCTCGCTCGACACCAGTCTGAAACGCGGTGGATAGCGTAGATTTAACGAAGTATACTCATTAAATATCAACTCATCAATACGGCCATCTTCTTCCAGCACAAAAGCATCGTACTTACTGGCAAACAACAACACATTGTAAATGCGATGTGTCATCAGGTTGGCAAATGATGTATCCTTAAAATACAGCTTTTTAATGCTTGGAGTATTCATAATTAATTCATAATTAATTCATAATTTATAATGCATAATTCATAATTATGAACAAGGTAGTGAATAAAATCCTGTGTTTTATCAGTTATTTTTACTTTACCATGCTCTATCACACTCTTCTTGCGTGATTGTTTATGAGATAATCTAGAAATAAATGCTATAGAATGAACGCCTAAAACTAAAATACTCCTAATAAGGTTAAGACTCTTTTGTTTGTTGTTTCGACTATGGTTGACAAAATAAAATAAAGTTTACTTCTTTAAAAACCTTATTTTTAATCAATTAAACCTTAGTAGAATACAATCACCCACCAAACCAAACCTTATTTCCTTATTCAAAATAAAGATCAACTTCAATATTTTAATTGCTGATTGAATAAATTCATTTTAACAAAACCAATTTAGAGAGACATGTTGAAAGGTTATAGTTGAAGTATTTATAAAATAGAATATTATATTGTCTTAATTAATTATCTGCTTATAAACACATTCTTAAATGCGACAGAGCAAAAGTAATAAAAGCATTTAATTTATGGCAACAAAATGAATAAATATTTAACGACGTTGTTTGGCAATGCATTATAACAGGGGGTTGAAAATTTATCCTTACAGAAGAATAACTTAAATGAGCAGAAATCAACATTATTGACTTTTCAATTGTTATGTTGAAAAAAATACAGCTATTTTAAAATGAACCTTTCAGAACTAAATAGCCTGGTAACCTTTAAAAGTGTTTAACTTGTTTTTATATGTTGAATTTTAAATAGTAAACCTATGCAAATACATGCTGATAGTCCCGAACATTATCTGGATCAGTTACCCGATGACAGGAAAGAAGCAGTGGGTAAACTTAGAAAAACCGTATTGGAGAATCTGCCCGAAGGATTTGTTGAAACCATCGGGTATGGCATGTTGGGTTACGTAGTGCCTCATTCGCTGTATCCCGCAGGGTATCATTGCGATCCGAAACTGCCTCTTCCCTATATGAATATTGCTTCACAGAAAAATTACATATCGGTATACCATATGGGAATTTATGGGAACAAAGAACTTTTGGAGTGGTATTTAAATGAATATGAAAAGGTATACCATGCAAAACCGGATATGGGCAAGGGGTGTTTAAAGTTTAAAAAGCTAAACCTGATACCCTATCAGTTAATCGGTGAACTTGCCTCTAAAATAAGTGTGGAAGAATGGATAAACATATATGAAACAAATCTAAAAAGATAACAGGACATTAATTATATCCAAATTCTTAAAAAGTTGCAAAATAACTTTTTTTAAAATCGAATAACTTAACTCTCAAAAATAACAATATGAATAAGCCAACCGACATAGATGCCTATATCTCCGGTTATCCTGAAGCCATTCGGAAATTATTGCAGGAAATACGGGATACCATAAAAAAAGCCGCACCTCAGGCAGAAGAAGTAATCAGTTATGGCATGCCCGCTTTCCGACAAAACGGGATGCTGGTATGGTACGCTGCCTTCAAGAACCATATCGGGTTCTACCCAATTCCGTCAGGCATTGAAGCATTTAAAGATGAACTTTCAGCGTTCAGGGGGACAAAAGGCTCTGTTCATTTCCCCTTCGATAAACCGCTGCCTGTTGATCTGATATCCAGGATTGTCTCCTTCCGCCTTACTGAAAACATGATAAAGGAATCGGCAAAAATAAAAAAATAACCCAATATGTTAGTTGTACATAAATGAATTGTTGAATTATTTATGTTAGCATACAGTCAAAAAAAAATAGTTATCATTCAAATTCCGCTATTAAAATTCCAATTGTCGATTAACGCTGGCATGACTTCGACGATGTCTGGTTGTTCTCCCTAACAGTTATTCCTGTCGCAGAAGACTCCGCACTTCCATCGCGGAACACGTAACGCTTCAAACCTTGATTTCACTTACATCCCTTTTACATCTCGTTTACCTTATTCCATAGTTATTTTATAGTTGAGCCGTAGTTAAGCCGTAGATATCACATATTATATATGATATGGGATATCTACGGCTTAACTACGGCTCAGGTACGCCTCAGATATGGGATAAGTAAAACGGGATATAAAAGAGATGATGGAGGAGTATAAGACAAATGTACCAAAAAGTAAATAATTCAATCAACTCAGGTTATAACAAGTTGAATAAGTCGATTCAGTTTGGGACTTAGCAGTTCAACCTATAAAACGGCCAGTAAAGAGTTGGTTCAAACCCAAGCTTCCGGGCTAACAAGAAGGAAGGCATATTTTCAAGCTTACATCCCCAAACAGGTATGTAATTATTTTCCAGACAATAATCGATCAAAGCCATACAAACCGCAACAGCATATCCTTTCCCCCGATAGGATTCGGAGGTTTCTATCCCTATTTCCAATTGATCACCAATAACAAAAGCTGAAAAAGCAGTGGCAGTTACCCGATCACCATCCATGATACTAAAGGCTGCTGCACGATTTGAGAATTCAACAGCATTATTCCAAAAACGAGATGGTATGACAGTTCCCTGCATATTTTCGAACATTTGAACGTCGGTACGGATGGTATTAACGGAAGCCAATGGATGATTCGCCTTGAAATTAAGGTAAGCGGCTTTGTTGAATTTAAAATTGACACGTGTGTTTTCTTCAATGCTGATATTTTTAGTCCCTTCCGCATTATCACCCGATTTACTAAGGTGCTCCTTCCACTCTGATTCAATTTGTTTATTCCATGTTTCGGGATATGCCTGTAGCCATTCATACCGATCCCTGGTTTTGAAACTGTTTAATGCATGCCCAATCAACCAGGAGTTGAATTCATCATTAGTCGTATTACCAAAAAGCAGTGACATACCATACGGATGAACTACATAAAATGTGGAGGGGTTTTCGGGTTGATCTACATATACCTGACCATTAATATGATCTTGCAATACGGCATCGGCAAACAAATGATTAATTGCCACACCTTGAATGGGATTAAACACTTTGTAATAGTTACTTTTATCTAACAGGATCACACTACTCATGATTAATTTTATTCTGGAAAATTTGTATACAAAGGTAAGAATTTGTTTTAGAATGTCCATCAAATAGCCAAACCTGAACTATGCAAGCAAGCTTAACCGGACAACAACTGTTTAATCTGTTAATTGAGGTAATTTGACTATTAAGACGATCTTTATATTAAAAAACCGTAATATTATATACATAAATAAAATTATATATACATTTGTAGTTCATAACTTTACAGGGTATTTTTGCACTGGAACTCCTACTGCTTTGTATCTATCCACAAAACCTGCATTGCAGCTGACTTTATGAGCAGAGAGATATATTTTCTGCCCGATATCTTTCCTCATAAGTATAAATCATACGTCTTTTTTCATATTCATTTCAGAAAAAACTTTCAACATTCAATTCGTACAATCAAGAGATAGAATCAATTTTTATTTTTCAGAAATCGATCAATAAGTTACACATTCCTCATTGAAAATAAGGGTCCTAAACACGTAACATTATTCATCTTTTAAATGAACTAAAAATGAAAACATCCAATTTCGATTTACTCTTTGAAATCAAAGAAGACCTGATCAACAGGGCATTTGCAATTGCATTTTACACTTCGGCTTTACCCACGATTATCAACGGGAAATTAGCAGTATCAAAAAAGCTACCTCCTGAAATGAGGTATTTGGGGGATGTTGATTTCGAACTGAGGTTAAAAGAACCTCCTACCGTAGATGCTATACTCCGGAATGGAATTTGCTTCCTCTTTAATATCGAGTTTTGCATATCGATGATGCATGGTATCAGGAATCAGTTTGATATTAACGCCTCAATAACTGCCGCTCCTGAACTTGATTCACGTGACCAGTTGTTGAAATTAGATTTTCGCCAGGGAATGATTGATAAAATTATTTACAATGATCGGTACAAAGTCCCTGCAAAATCGATAAAAGCCATGGACGAGGTGATAAAAGCAACTCTAAAGACGAATTTGCTGGATAAACTTGAAAACATTGATTTGCACGCTTTCCTGAAGCCATTATCTATTCCCGACCCTTTGGAGGGCATTGATGCTGTTACCATGTGGAATAATGGAAAGGCTTATTTTTTTAAAGGCGAAAATTATATCCGGTATGATGTCGCTACTGATCGGGCTGACGAAGGATACCCAAAATCCATTGATCCAAGCTGGCCGGGTGTTTGGGCAGGAGGTATAGATGCTGCCATGGTATATTCAAACGGAAAAGCATACTTTTTCAAGGAAGAAATGTATATGCGTTACGATATTGCTGCCGATCACATTGACACCGGCTATCCCGCACGTATAGAAGACGGTTGGAAAGGAGTATGGACAGATGGAATTGATGCAGCTGTGACCTGGAATAATGGAAAAGCCTATTTCTTTAAAGGTGACCAGTATATCCGGTTTGATATTGCTGCCGATAAAGCTGATGAGGGTTATCCGAAGGACATTGCCGGTAACTGGCCCGGAATATGGACAGGTGGGATTGATTCGGTGGTATTGTGGAACAATGGAAAAGCATACTTTTTCAGGGGTGATGAATATATCCGGTATGATGTGGTATCCGACAAGGCTGACCCGGGATATCCTGTCAAGACCAAAACCGGTTGGAAGAATGTATGGCTGGATAAAATTCCACTGGCAGTACGACCGGGTGGATTCACCATGTTTGACAATCGTGTATTTGCCTTTGGAGTAAATCTGTTTGATAATGCACCGGGAGATATGATTCCTGTACAGAATTATGTAGGGAACAATGACCTGTGGATTGGTATACGCGAGCAGGCCATGCACCAGCTGTTCGATTATGAATGGGCCAATACGGCTTTCCATATGAAGCGAAAACACTGGAGCGATACGTTTACTATGGTGTCGGATGATATTCGCGGGTATGTCAACAAATTCAATGATGTCCTGTTAGGCACTATTCCGAATCTGTTAACCCTGGGTGTTATGTCGAGCGACCTGAATATCGATTACCTGAAATGTGATGCATCAGCTACCGTTGCAATTGAGAAACCTGAATTTGACCTGTTGCCCGGGAACAAGATAAAAATTACAAACCTACGGGTGAATGTCAATCTTTACCTGCGTGTCTATACCAAGGTCACAACCACTACCACCATTGACCCGAATGGATGGTTGCCGGACATGCCCGGACAAACGGATATCATTAATACCTCTTCGACTACCATTAACCTGATCAATCAGTCTTTTCATATAAGTGAAGCCCTGAAAGAAGTGGAAGCTGAATTAATATGTGACCTTACAAAGGGAATATCAGGCAAAGTGACCAGTATGAAGTTTGATCTGGATTTAGGGATTAATCTATTGAGTGATATGTCTGACTGGATTTTAGATCACGTTACTTCCCTGATATTACCACTCATACCTCCAATTAAATTGTTACCGGCGTTGATCGAGGAGAAAATAAATGTTGAGGCATCGAATCTGGTAATGGTCAAGGACATTGTCACTATCAATGCAACCGATTATGTAGTTCCTAAGACATTGAGTTTAGAAATTGAATCCGGACCTATAACCCTTGACGAAGATGAGCTGACGGCAGCTGCAAAAATCTCACTCACAGAGATGCCCCGGAAAACATTTGCCATTCCATTATTTGTTGCTAATTGCAACCCGAAACGAATGGAAGTACACCGGATAGATTGCGAATGGGTAAAAAAAATAGACCAGGCGTACAAAGCCGGATATTATGTCTTGAATGATGCTACCAACGATGGCTTTGATGGATGCAAATACTGCCTTCCGGAATATCACACACGATAATGAAAATTCCAACTAAAAACAGGTTGGGTAGAGCATCCGGAACAACATGAAATAAAAGAGGCAAAACTGAATTAAAAGGTTTTGCCTCTTTTATGAATAGACATAAGAAATATAAAAATTAAAATCATTTATCTTTTTCTCAACAAATTAACTATATTTGCAAAAAAAAAACATCAATATTAAAAGGGGCGTTTTTTATACAATGTATAATTCCGGGTCACTGGTTGCATCATATGCAAACTGATTAACAGGTAACATGGTTTTTATAGAACTAAATTTATAAAATAAAGTGTTGATTTATACCACATTGATAATCATAGATATTTAATTAAGCACTTACTTGCCAGTAATCTGTAAATTTTGATTTTTGATTACTTAAGTAACTCTAAAAACATGAAACATGAAAAAGAAAAACTTTAAAGTCTTGCTGTACATCGTTGGTGTATTATTTGTAATCTTGTTGGTACTTGCAGCAACACTCCGGATAAAAAGCCCGGGGAAAGCTGATCCTATTACCGATGCAAACGGGAAAATTATTCCGGGAAGCATTTCGGTCATTGAAAAGGTGATGCTTGGCGGACAGAAACAATATCTGATTATCCGGGGAGCCGACAAAAATAAACCTGTTATGCTGTTTTTACATGGCGGTCCGGGAAGTCCTGAATTTACCTTTATGAAAGAAACGAACCGAGGATTGGAAAACGATTTTGTCATGGTGTACTGGGAGCAACGTGGTGCCGGCAAGTCGTATTCAAAAAACATTCCGGAAGCAAGTATGAACCTGCCGCAATTTATATCCGACACCCGGGAGCTCAGTATCATGCTGGCTAAACGCTTTAAAAAGGATAAAATTTACATTATGGGACATTCATGGGGATCACTGTTAGGTATTTTAACCGCCTATCAGTATCCGGAATTGTATTATGCCTATTTTGGTATCGGGCAGGTTTGCAGCCAGTATAAAGCAGAAAAAATGTCGTATGAGTGGGCTAAAGAACAAGCCCGAATACAGAACAACAAGAATGCAATGGATGCACTATCAAAACTGGTTTTCCCTGATTCGCTGGCTGCCAGCAAAGTATGGTCGGATTATTTAATGACCGAACGGAATTATGTATCACAACTTGGAGGTGGCGTCACCCATAAAATGACCAGCATGCTGCCACTGGTTTCAATAGTACTTAATGCGAAAGAATACACGATGGGAGATAAAATGAATTTCATGAAAGGCAGCATGTTTTCGCTCAACCATCTCTGGCCGGAAGTAATTAAATGCAACCTGTATCAGGACATAGACAGCATGCGTTTGCCGGTCTATATTTTCCAGGGCAAATATGACAATCAGACGTCCTATCCGGTAGCAAAAGATTTTTACGATCAGTTGAAAGCGCCAAAAAAGGAGTTTTTTACCTTTGAGAATTCAGCCCATAGCCCGGTTATGGAAGAGGTGAATAAGTTTAATGCCATCGTCAGGGAAAAGATACAGCAAAATTAAAGCAGCTACAGATTACTATTATTTGACTGAAAAACAATCATTTAAATTACAGGTCCTGCATTATTTTAATGAAGTCCTTCTTAATAAATGACTTAAAAATAACAGCAGACTAACAGGCTGATTAATCAAGATCAGTCATTATAGCATATGGCTATCAATAAATAAAATTATGCCACTTAATACGAATATAAAAAATGAAAAAAGGATTTGCATTATTCACGGTATTGAATTTATTTGTGACCGGATTATGGGCAATGGATACCATTGAAAGAGTAGATAAAAATATCGGGATAACCAAACTGACGGAGAAAACCTATTTGATACAGTCCTCTTATTCCTGCAATGGTTCATTAGATTGCAACCACTTGCTCGTTATCGATAAAAAGGATCTGGTACTGGTAAATACGCCTGCCACCGATTCACTTACTGCCATCCTGCTTACTTGTATTGAGAAAAAGTTTAACCGTAAAGTGACAAAAGTAATAGTATCCCACTTTCACGAGGACAGTTCAGGAGGTTTGGACGAAACAAAAAAACTGGGAATAACATCCTATGGATTAAACAAAACAAGAGAATTATTGAAATCCAGAAACAAAAATATTGATGTTGTATTCCAGGATTCATTAACAATTACACTACAAACATCTGATATACAATTGTTTTATTTTGGAGCAGGTCACTCAGTGGATAATATTGTGACATGGATATCCGATGAAAAAATACTATTTGGAGGTTGCCTGTTAAAATCGATAAGTGTGAGTGATAAAGGAAACATCAAAGATGCGGATATATCCTCCTGGCCTGTTACCGTCAGGAAAGTAAAAAACAGGTTCAGGGTTGCAAAAATTGTGATTCCCGGACATTCTACCATTGGAGACAGTATGATATTCGATCATACAATACAAATAGCAGAAATGAAATAATGATATGAAAAAAGGATCAGATGATACACTTATATCTGAATCATAAACCATATCAATGTATTAGAAGTAGAATCCAACGTGCAATATAAATAAAGAAAATGGACAAAAACCAAATTATAAATCAAACAGCAGAATATATAAAACTGAGACTCAGTGGTGAAGGATCAGGCCATGACTGGTGGCATGTATACCGGGTATGGAAAAATGCAGTCCATATAGCCGAATCTGAACAAGCCGATCTGTTCATTGTTGAACTCGCTGCCTTGCTGCATGACATAGCCGATTGGAAGTTTAATGACGGGAATGACGATATAGGTCCTCAAATGGCAAAAGAATGGCTTGAGAGGCTGAATGTCGAAGAGACTGTCGTAGTACATGTATGCAGTATCATTCATGATATTTCTTTCAAAGGAGCAGGCGTAGCTACAAATATGAAAACCATAGAAGGTATGATTGTTCAGGATGCCGACAGGCTGGATGCCATGGGTGCTATTGGTATCAGCAGGGCTTTTGCTTATGGAGGCAGCAAAGGCAGGGAAATGTATAATCCTGAACTGAAACCGGAGAACCATAATTCGTTTGAGCAGTATAAAAACAGCAAGGGAAGCAGCATCAATCATTTCTATGAGAAATTGTTGCTTCTCAAAGAACTGATGAATACTGAAACAGCCCGAAAGATAGCAGAAAAACGACATGTATTTATGGAAGAATACTTAAGCGAGTTCTTCCTGGAATGGGAAGGAAAGGAATGAAACCATACTGAATATTGTAAGTAAAACAACCCGTTTACTAACAGATCGTATCAAAAAGTAGTGATTAAAGAACACATAAACAAAGTAATTATTTTCACGTAATTTTTCACCTGATAATTATACAAGTTTCACTCTTTTATTTTATCTTTCGAAAAAATTAAAAATCTAGTCACGCATTTATGGAAAAAATAAGCACGAAAGAAGTACTTGATTGGGCGAAAGATTTTCTTTCAAAATCGGAAAAAGAGATTACCAACGATGAATTGAAAGAACAAAAGAAATACGCCATACTGATTCAAAATCCGAATGATAAAACGCTCTTGTCAAAATTATTGGATGAATCTTCGCAAATACACAGCAACAAGAAGCTTGCAAGAAGAATGAAAATTCTGATTGATCATTATGGCATACCACGATTTTTTAGTGCAACCGATACATTTTTAATCCGTTTATTCACAGCATTCGGATATCTTTTTGATTTTATAGCTGTACCTATTTTCAAGATGCGTTTACGTTCGGATACAGCCAAGGTGATCATCAATGAAAAGCACTCATTCCTGAGTCATCACCTGTTGGAACGTCGCAAACAAAAGATTGGCCAGAATGTAAACCTGCTGGGCGAAGTGGTACTTGGCGATGGCGAAGCCAATCACAGGTACAATCATTACCTGGAAGCATTAAAAGATCCTCAGATAAACTACATCTCCATTAAAATATCGGGGATATATGCCCAGATAAACCCGTTGAACTACGCTGTCAACAAAATAGAACTTTGTGAACGCCTGACAAAGATCTATCAGCAATCCATTGATTTTCCCTACATAGATGAAAACAATATATCAAGTTCCAAATTTGTGAACCTGGACATGGAAGAATACAAGGATACTGAGTTGACACTTGATATCTTCAAAACCGTGTTGAGCTTGCCGCAGTTTAAAAACTATTCTTCCGGTATCGTGGTACAGGCTTATCTACCTGATGCCTGGAATTTCCAGTCAGAGTTGCTGGAATTTGCAAAACAACGGGTAGCAAATGGTGGTTCACCCTTTAAGATGCGATTGGTAAAGGGAGCTAACCTGCAAATGGAATCAATCGTATCATCTTTAAAAGGATGGGAAAACCCTGTACTGGGTAGCAAAGTTGAGGTAGATGCCAATTATCTCCACATACTCGATCGTGCACTGGAACCTGAAAATGCAAAAGTACTTCATATTGGTGTTGCATCCCATAACTTCTTCAGTATTGGTTATGCATACATTTTATGCAAGAAAAACAATGTAGAAGAAGAAGTTACCTTTGAAATGCTGGAAGGAATGGCAAATCATCTACCAAGGGTAATGCGTAATCTGGGCAAACAGATTATCCTGTACACCCCGGTAGTAAAAAACGAACATTTTCTGAATGCTGTATCCTACCTGGTACGCCGTTTAGATGAAAATACAGGGAAAGACAATTTCCTGAGCTATTCATTTAATTTAAAATATAACAGCAAACAATGGAATTTCCTTCAACAACAATTTTTGGAAGCTTTTGCATTGAAAGATAAAATTGAAGCAAAGCCATACCGTACACAGGACAGAAGCAATGAACTGGAAACAACAAGGAAAATTGAAAATTTAAATATCTTCAAAAACGAACCGGATACGAATTTCGATCTCAGGCCTAACCGTCTATGGGCTGACACTATCAGGAACAACTGGAAGAAGTCAGTCAATGATATTCCTTATCAAATTCCGGTACAGATAGGTGAAACTGAGGTGACCGGCAAAAATAAATTCCAATATTTTGACCGGAGCCAGCAGGATGATGTATGCGTTTGTGAGGCTAATTTATCGAATCTGGATCAGGTAAAGGAGATTATTACCATCGCTGAAAATGATCATTCGAACTGGCGCAAGACTACGCTTGACAAACGAAATAAGATTCTTCACCAGGTTGCTGATAATTTAGGCAGGAATAGAGGAAATCTTATTGGTTGTATGTCCGCCATTACCGGTAAGACTTTTGGAGAAGGTGATGTGGAAGTGTCGGAAGCGATTGATTTCTATCGGTATTATCCAATCACCATGAAAAGTTTTGAGGAATTGAAAACGATCACCCTGACACCAAAAGGGATTGTACTGGTCATTCCACCCTGGAATTTTCCACTGGCAATACCTGTAGGAGGAGTAGCTGCTGCCCTTACCGGAGGAAATAGTGTCATTCTAAAACCTGCGACTTCAGCATTTCCAGTGGCATGGGAATTTGCAAAATCATTCTGGGAAGCAGGCGTACCAAAAGATGCACTGCAGGTATTGTGCGCTGATGGTCGTGAACCATTGAATTATTTAACGGCACATTCATCAATAAAACATATCATTCTTACCGGAGGAACCGATACCGCTTTCCGGTTATTGGAGAATAATCCGACTTGTCCACTCTCAGCAGAAACAGGCGGTAAAAATGCTATTATCCTTACGGCAAGTGGCGACCGTGATCATGCTATACAAAATATAGTTACTTCTGCATTTAGTAATGCAGGACAAAAATGTTCAGCCTGCTCATTACTTTTACTGGATAAAGAAGTCTATAACGACCCTGAATTTAAGATAAAACTAACTGATGCTGTAACAAGCTTGAAAACGGGTGGAGTGTGGGATGGAGGTAATATTGTAGGTCCAATGATTACTTCAGAAAACGAAAAATTACTTTACGCTATTGACCATCTTGAAAATGGAGAGACCTGGTTGGTTGAACCTGAATTTATTGATGAAAAAAGGTTTATACTGAAACCCAGTGTGAAATGGGGTGTAAAACCTGATAGTTATACGTTTAAAAATGAATTGTTCGCTCCACTGTTAGCGGTAGTATGTATTGATGACCTGCAAGATGGAATTAAAAAAGTGAATGCTTCGGAGTATGGCTTAACGTCAGGCTTACAAAGTCTGGATGAAGAAGAACAAGTACGTTGGAAAAACAACATTGAGGCAGGGAATCTGTATATTAACCGGGGAATAACAGGTGCAATAGTTAACCGTCAGCCTTTTGGAGGAATGAAACGTTCGGCTTTTGGTGGAGGCATAAAAGCAGGAGGAAGAAATTATGTGACCAGTTTTGTAACAATTACTGAGAACTCGAAACTCCTCACCACTTACAAAGAAAAAAATCTATTTAAAACATTCTCTTCCATATTAAACGTCCATGAAAAGTCAATTTTCCAAACCGCAATAGATAGTTATCTGAGAAACTTTGAAAATGAGTTTTCACAAGTGCTCGACATTCATCATTTGATGGGAGAAGAAAACACTTTCCGCTATTTACCTATCAGAGACATGGCTTTACGGGTTCAAAACAACGATAATCTTTGCGATATTTTTATGATTCTGGCAGCAGCTAACATTGTAAAAACCCCAATTACAGTAAGTATCAGTGAAGACGATTACAAGCTGGAAATATTAAGAAAAACTACCGAACATGAATGTACGCTACACATTGAAACTGAGATTGAATTTCTGAATGAGATGGTTAAGTATGAACGAATACGAACCTGTAACAATCAACTTTCCGAAGAGTTTTACCTGAAAGCTGCAAAAACGGGAAAATATATAGCATCCTTAAAGCCTTTGATTGAAGGTAGAATTGAGTTACTTCATTATGTAAAAGAGCAAAGCATAGCTTTTGAATACCATCGATACGGAAGTATAACTGAGAATGTAGAGTGAAAAACCATATGTACTTTTGAAAACTGCTTAACTTTAAACGTTAAGCAGTTTTTTTTTATCAATTAGATAACTTCAAGCAGGGAAAAGTAAAACAGATACAAAACAACATATAAACAGGAATATGCTATTTTACATATTTATTGAAAATATAATAATTTTTCAATATTCACAATAATAAAATGTCTTTTCCTTTGTTACATTGAAATTAATTTTTATTTTTGCAAGTATATTATATTTAATTATATAATACAGCTGAAAGTTATATTTATTTTTGTGATTTACTGTATTTTTATAAGAACATGTTATTTTAGTCTGATAACAAAGAATATAGAGTCTTAACCCACAGAATACTCTTTAAGGAATAATTCCCTTACAAATCTCATTAACTGCAAACAAAACTTAAATCCACCAATCTTGGCTTCTGTTCTATCTTACCTGATAAAAATAAATCATTCTAATATTTTTAGTAGAGATTCCTTTATATACTGTTCTTTTTGTTAATTCAAAAAACAGTTTAATGTATGAATTGTAACATATTCATAGTGAAAATTTATTACATCCTCATTTAGCCACACCATTCCACATTTAAATTAACAATCTAACATTGAGTATCATGACTTCATTTCTTAAATTGAGAATTTATCAAATTCTCTTCATCATTTTTGCATGTACCTTATCAAATTGTATGAGTGACGACTACAATTTAAAAGATGGAGTAAACACAGACATGACTCTTGGGGGTGACTCCCTAACCTTTCCCATAGGTGAAACTAAAAAAATCCTATTAGGAAAACTCTTGGATGGACAGAACATTGACATTCTCAAACTGTCCCAAAGTGGAGCCTATTTATTTCAGATCAGTGACTCTATGCAGGTTAAAGTAAATGCTATTGATCCTGTAAATTTCACAATTGCACCAATAACAATAGCGCCCATCACTACAAATCTTGCAGATGTCAAGATTCCTTCCTTTCAAATTAGCCCTATCAATATAAATTCAGCTTTGCCAATACCATTTGTTGACTTGAGCACATTTACATTACCGGCAATCAATTCAACGAATGATTATAATAAACCTCTTTCAGGAGCTTCAAGTACAAAGGAACGAGCTAAGTCTTCCAATTCAGGTGAATCATTAAATCCAATCACTGTTGGACCTGTTGAAATTCAAGCATCACAGACAATTTCACAATCAATATTATTTAATTTATCAAATGCTTCAACTTCTTTAAAGAAGATAAACACAATTCTATTAAATAGCAGCACAGTAACGATCAGGTTTGACAAAACTAAAATTAATGCTCTTGGTTTTTTAACCCAAAATGACGCCATTAAGAGTTTTAGCATCAAATTTCCCGATGAGTATATATTATCCTCAAATGCCGGTCAAGGTACCAGCATAGTCGGACATGAATTCCGCATTGACAACGCGGTCTTATCATCGGTTGATGTCTATACAGCCACCTTTAAAATAGACAAATTAGATATGACCGGGATCGATCAGTCACTTGGGTTATTAAACTATACGAAAGATGTCCCATATTCCATTGACTATGTGTTTAACGGTACTTCAAATGATCCTGCAATATTAACCAAGGAAATTAATGTAAACTTATCTGTCACTTCAGCCCCAACCATGGGCGACATGGAAATTCAAACAACAAATTTTGCATTACTTGTTCCGAGCGGATCAAATTCAATCGACCAAAGTATCCAGATACCAAAAGAGGTTTCGAAAGTAAATACATTGACTTTCGATGCCGGGGCTAATCTTCAATTAACGATCAGTGATCCGGGAATAAGCCCATTTAATTTTAATTCAGGAAACTGTTTCATTCAACTTCCTAAAAAGTTCATTTTTAACCCATTGACAACTGGATTAGATCCTGTTACCAATATTCTTACCATCCCATATAACCAATTATTAGGTTATAATAAAAATATCGGTATAACGGGAATGAATATTAATCAATCAGTACCTTTTGGATCCACGTCCATATTACTTCATGAAAATTTATCGTATGACATTGTCGGGCTAAATGTAACCGGACAAACAATCGCAGTAAGTTCTATTAATGGGATGAATAATAAAAAATTAAATATTGCCGGTACGATTAGCGGCTTGACAGTAAATAATGCATCAGTAGAAACAAACAGAATATCGTTTAACATACCAAGTAAAAGCTCCAATATTGATATTCATCAATCTGTTTCTGCTGACGTTAAAAAGATATATACACTCACTCTTAAAACGCCTTCAATCTTAGAGTTTAAAATTGGCATAAGCAATCTTCCAACAGGAATTGATTCTGTATTCTTTGATAACTACACCATACAATTGCCTTCATTCTTACAATTTAAAGCCGGAGATGTCAACAGCCTTAATCAGCTGGTATTAAACGAAGGATTTAAAGTTAAAACCGGTTTTACAAAAGACTTAACTATCCAAAAGATTGATTTTGGTACAAATGGAATCGACCTGACTAATGGCGTTCTCGATCTTCATGAGACTGTGACAATGTCAGGGAATGCTTATGTGAAAGGGGCCAATTTGAATTCAAAAGAAATATGCAGCATTGTCATATCACCGGTTGTAACAATCGGGACAATGAATATTGCACAAATTGAAGGGAATATATCTACAAATATCCAACCTGTTACTCAAAACGTGCCCCTCAATTTACCAGGTTTCTTATCTGGTGGAGCCACTGTGCTGGATATTGTGAATCCTGTTATGCAACTTGAAATTGGCAATACCATGGGCATTCCGGTCAGTCTTGATTTGACTTTAACACCTAAAAAGAATGGTATAGTTATAACTGATGGAATAATTAAAACCAAGGTTTCAATAACCCCTGCAAGTATAATAGGACAACCAACATGGAGCAGATATTGGATATCGAACCTTTGCAAGGGATACTCCACAGGTTTTGATACGATCAATGTAGCATTGCCTAAATTACTAAAATCGGTACCTGATCAGATAGAAGTCTCTGCAATACCAACCATCACCGGTAACAAACAAACCGTTGATTTGTATTCTTTAAAAAATCAAATGAATATGAAATATTCGATGAATGTACCATTGAGTTTTGGCAAAGATTTCGTGCTGCAATACATGGATACAATTGGAGATTTAAAGAAAGAACTGAAAGATGTAATAAAATACACCCGTCAGGTTGAAGTATTAGCTTACGTTGAAAATTCAATACCACTTGAACTTACTTTAGAAGGAACGGCATTAAATAGTTCAAACGGCATTATTGATGGAATTACAATTTCTTCGCCCGATAAAATAAAGCCGTGTAATGTTGATGGGACAAAAACAACGCCTCAAACCTCTCAGATCACAATTAAATTATTCGAAACAAAACCAGGAGCACTTGACTTATTGGATGCATTGAAACTAAATATTTTCGCCAAAAGCAATAGTACGGTTGCGGGAATTCAATTAAATCCTGATCAGTATATAAAATTAAACCTGAGAGTCAGAGTTCCAAAAGGGCTAAACTACAATCCAAACTCATCCAAATAATTAAATAAATAAATTATTCTATAAAGAAATAATTCATGAAAAAGAGTATCATTTCAATTACCATATTATTTGCTTCGATATTAAGCAGTTTTTCGCAGGATGTACATTCTTATTACTTTTTGGATGAATGGAGTCAACGGCATATTCTGAATGCCTCCTTTGCACCTGAATATGGATATTTTAGTTTACCCGTTTTAGGGGGAATTGAATTAGGGGTGAAATCGAATACAGGAATGACTAATTATATTTATCCGATTGATCCATCCAATCCATTATATGCTAATTATAAATTCACAACGTTCTTAAATTCAAGTGTAGATGGGAATAAGTTTATGAATGCATTACCTTCCAATGTAACCATAAATCAAAATATGAAGCTTAATCTGTTATCGTTTGGATTCTATACCTCAAGGAAAAGCTTTTGGTCTTTTGATATCTATTTAAAGGAAAACTTTGATGCTATCTTGCCAAAAGATTTCTTTCGACTTGCGAAATTAGGAATGGAAACACAAAACAATGTATTTGATCTTAAAAACCTTCAATTTGATCAAACTAATATGGCTCAGGTTTCACTGGGTTACTCACGTGAGATTAATTCAAAACTCAGAGTAGGATTAAATGCGAAACTATTGGTTGGACTTGCAAAAGTAAAGGTAAATTATACAAAATTTGATCTGACTCTTGCTGATAATAGTTATACTATGAATGCTCAGGGTGAATCCTATATCATGAGTGATATGATATCCGTTGGTAAAGATGCAGATAATTATTATGATTTTGGAAATATCAGCACAAATACATCAAAGATAAAGCCTGCCGGATTAGGTGCAGCATTTGATTTCGGGTTTACGTATAAACCGATTAAACACATAACAATTGCTGCTTCCGTGAATGATATCGGCTTTATGAAGTGGAATGCATCGTCTACAAAAAAAGGTGTAGCATCCAGTAATGTAGTTTATACTGGATTCTCAAATATAAATGTTGACAGTGTGGATGTTCAAAACCAATTGGATCAATTAAAAACTGATGCCGAGAAATTAATCAAGTTCAAAGAAACACCAAATAGTCAAAGTATAGCAGAAAACATACCCTATACCATTAATGCTTCGGCTGAGTACAGTATTTTTGCAAACGACAAGCATGATATCCGACTGGGAATGCTTTTCCAGAGTTATAATTCATCTTTAATTCATAAGAATGAATTAATCGGGGCACTTACATTAAAACCATTATCATGGCTTACATTTTCAGGGACATGTGACGTTCTGAATAAAGATTTTAATCGTTACGGTCTTGCAATCAATGTTTCACCCAAATGGATAAATTTATATATTGCCTCGGATTATATCACTCCTAAGATTAATCATCAATATATGCCAATTGATAAAGTCAATCTAAACATATCCTTTGGTGGCAGCTTTGTAATCGGAAAGCCCAGAGATTCAGACAGAGATGGTGTTGTAAACAGAAAAGACAAATGTCCTGATACACCACTTGGTGTGAAAGTCGACAAACATGGTTGCCCGATAGATTCTGATAGTGATGGAGTTCCTGATTACCTGGACAAATGTCCCGGCACTCCAAAAGAAGCATATGGATATGTTGATAAAAATGGTTGTCCGTTGGATTCTGACGGTGATGGTGTACCGGATTATTTAGACAAATGCCCTGATACTCCAAAAGAAGCAATTGGATTTGTTGATAAAAATGGATGTCCGTTAGATACAGATAAAGATGGAGTTCCGGATTATATGGATAAGTGTCCTGATACACCGGCCGGTATGCAGGTTGATTCTGTCGGATGTTCGTCAGATAAAGATGGTGATGGTGTGCCTGATTACCTTGATTTATGTCCTGATACTCCTTTGCTGGCAAAAGGAATGGTTGATAAAAACGGTTGTCCATTGGATACTGATGGTGATGGCGTACCTGACTATCTTGACTTATGTCCGAACACACCTAAGGAAGCATATGGATTCATTGATAAAAATGGTTGTCCGTTAGACAGTGATGGTGATGGAATACCTGATTATCTGGACAAATGTCCGAATACTCCTTTAGAAGCGCATGGAATGGTCGATCAAAATGGTTGTCCAAGAGATACAGATGGTGATGGAGTACCCGATTATATGGATAAATGTCCTACTATTAAGGGTTCGCTATCAAATTACGGTTGCCCGGAACTCAAACAATCAGTAAGAACATTATTTAAACAGGCTTTACAGGGAATTCAATTTGAGAATGGGAAGACTGAAATAAAGAAAAATTCATTCTTCATTCTAAACAAGATTGCTCAGGTATTAACTGATAATCCTACTTACATTATTGAAGTCCGTGGTCATACCGATAATGTAGGCAAACCAGCTTTAAACTTAATCTTGTCTGAGAGAAGAGCTTCTGCTGTAAAAGATTTTCTGATAAAAAAAGGCGTTAACCCTACACGTCTGACCTCACATGGATTTGGCGACACTTTGCCGGTAGCAACGAATAAAACACCTGCAGGTAAAGCAAAAAACAGGCGTGTTGAATTTATTGTAACATTTGAAGAAACTGTTTCAAAATAAGACGAATACATAAAAAGGTGATTTAAACTTTAGGTCACCTTTTTATAATGTTATTCAGATACCAGATTGCTATTTAAGAAAAAAAGACCTGGCATCATCATAAGCACTGTTTTATGATAAAGTCGTTCTATTCATATTTAAAAAGGGGAAACAGCTTCTAAATAAGCTGATTCCCCCTTTTTATAATCAATACAAAATAACCTTTAATAAAACAGCACGCAAACCGGTGCACCTACTTCAATCTGTTTTTCTGTTTTAGTAAGAAGTCCTGTTTTATTATTTCTTTTGAAAATAATAATATTATTAGTTTTTTGGTGCGCCACTAAAATAAATTTTCCATCCGGTGATATTGCAAAATTACGGGGACCTTCACCACCGGTAGGAATTTGCTGTTTAAAGGTCAGATTTCCATCTTTGCCCACTGAAAAACAAGTAATATCATTAGCAGTACCTCTGTTAGAAGCATAAAGAAATTTTTCATCAGGTGAAAGATGAATATCAGCTGCACTGACCACTACCTTATCATTCTTTACTATAGTTGTGTGCTGAATCAGACTCAATTTTCCATCTTTCATACTTATAACAGAAACAGATCCATCTATTTCATGCAATATATAGAGTTTTTTGCCATCCTTAGTAAAAGTAGAATGACGTGGTCCGCTACCCGGCTTTACAGACAATGTATCATATGGAATCAACACATCTGATATTGCTCCCGGATTGTATTTATAAACAGTGACTTGATCCGTTCCTAAGTCATTAACCAATACATATTTATTATCAGGTGAAACAATTACCTGATGTACATGGGGTACATTCTGCCGTTCAGTATTAATACTTTTCCCGACATGTTGTATAACCTGCAAAACTTCAGTTAGCGATCCATCTGCTTTTCTTCCAAAAACAGAAAGGCTTCCACCACCGTAATTCGCTGTAAAAACATGCTTATCAGATGACGTAATAAAGCATGGACCAACACTTTTAGTTAATGATGAATTCAAAAAAGTAAGCTTCCCTGATTTTTCATTAAATGTAAATGAATTGGCTGCACTGCCATTGGTGCTTTCGCTTACAGAATATACAAATTTTTTGTCTGGTGTAATCACTAGAAAGCTTGGATTTGAAACACCCGTTGCCACTGATTTTTGATCAAAAGCTCCTGTTTTCATATCCAGACTATAGGAATAAATGCCCTGACTTTTACCTGTATTGGTGTATGTCCCTATTAACAGGCGATAATTGGACTCTTGAGCAAAAACAGGGAATATAAATAGTGAATACAAGATAGCAAATAATGATTTTTTCATTTTTGATAATTTGAAGTAGCAGAATAATTTTTTTCTAAACAAGTTCCAAAAGTACATATTATTTTGGAATTATTTGAATCAACGGAACAATGTCAGAACTTAAAGCGTTACAGTTATAGAAAAAGGGAAGGCTAAAGTATTCAATATATAAACAATCAAAAAATATAAAATGTCAGACAAGCACATAATAAAGTCAGAGTGGAAAGGTGATATGACCTTTGAAGCCGACATAAACGACCATAAAGTGACCATGGACGCAAATACAGACAGCGGTGAACATAATCTAGGTCCAAGTCCTAAAAAGCTCATGTTAGTGGCTCTGAGTGGCTGTACAGGTATGGATGTTGTTTCTATTTTAAAAAAGATGCGTGTGGATATTCAGAAATGCAGTATTGAAGTGCAGGGTGACGTAGCTGATGATCATCCGAAACGATATACAAAGATGCATGTTATTTACAATTTTACAGGAAAAGACCTTCCCTTGGACAAACTGGAAAAGGCAGTTAAAATGTCGGAAGATACTTATTGTGGTGTGGAGGCATTATACAAAATGGCAATTGAAGTTACTTCGGAAATAAAGATAATAGAATCGTAATTACTTCGGATTAACAATCCAGATGAAAGTAGGCATTCATTTAGTTGAATTTCTGCTTTTTTCATTTCAACAGCATCCTTGATATACCTTATTCTGGTATATGAAAACGAACAGAAATATCCTGATGAAAAATTACATCTTTGAATCCCATGGATATATAATTTTTATATAGAATTATTTATAGTTGAATTAATGATTCTTTACTAACAGGTAAAAGTGTACATTTGTTGTGATTTCAAGAAATTAAAAAGCAGAATTTAATACTAATACAATCTAAATGAAACTCATAATAATATCAAACCGTCTACCTTTAAAAGCTGCAAAATCAGACAAGGGTGAATTTGAATTCTCACGCAGTGAAGGTGGACTGACTACAGGACTTGATTCGTTAGAGATGGATGTTGAAAAACATTGGGTTGGTTGGCCGGGAACTTTTACCGATAACGACAAAGAACAGGAAGAAATCACCAAACATCTGGATAAATTCAAATTTCATCCTGTATTTTTAACTGCCGAACATATTCAGAATTACTACGAAGGGTACAGCAACAGTACCCTGTGGCCTTTATGTCATTATTTCTACGCTTTCGTTGAGTATGAAAATAAATATTGGGAATCCTACAAGGAGGTGAATGAATTATTTTGCCAGGCTGCTATCCCTTTTATAGAACCCGGTGATATTGTCTGGGTACAGGATTATCAGTTAATGCTACTCCCGCAACTTCTGCGTAAAGCAATTCCCGGCATTAGTATCGGCTATTTTCATCATATTCCCTTCCCATCATATGAGCTTTTCCGTGTATTGCCTGAAAGAGATGAACTGCTGAACGGATTGCTGGGAGCTGATTTAATAGGCTTTCACACATACGACTATATGAGGCATTTTGTGAGTGCCAGTGAAAGAGTCCTGGATTTGCACTTTAAACTTGATCAGGTATCATTAGACAACCGTATTGCATTCGTAGATGCTTTCCCAATGGGTATAAACTATTCACTTTATTACGATACTGCTATCCTGCCCGAGGTACAACAAAAAGCAAAAGAACTCAAGAACAATTTTGGGCCTCATAAATTAATTCTTTCTGTTGACAGGTTGGATTACAGCAAAGGCATATTACACCGGCTTAAAGGATTTGCTCTTTTTCTTGAAAAACACCCGGAATATAAGGAGAAAGTGTCAATGGCATTAATTATTGTCCCTTCCCGTGATAAAGTGGATCGGTATGCCGATTTAAAAACAAAAATAGATGAAACCATAGGTTCTATAAATGGCACGTATTCAACCATCAACTGGACTCCTGTATATTATTTCTATCACAGTTTTGATTTTGAGGAATTAGTTGCGATGTATCATATTGCAGACATCGCACTTGTTACACCCTTACGCGATGGAATGAATCTGGTAGCCAAGGAATATGTAGCTGCTAAAAGAGAAACACCGGGAGTATTGATTCTAAGTGAAATGGCCGGTGCAGCTATCGAGCTGACTGATGCTATCATTGTAAATCCAAACGACATTGAAGAAATTGAACGTGCCATACTTGAAGCTCTTGAAATGCCAAAAGCTGAGCAATTAAAAAAACTCAGGTTGATGCAAAAAATTGTATCAAAACAAAATGTGAACAAATGGGCATCTGATTTTGTAACTGAATTGCAGGTGATCAAACAAAAAAATGATGAATTAAACAACGAACGACTCGATGAAGCTACATTCCAAAAAATTCAGAAAGCTTATCGTTCAGCCAAGAAAGGTTTATTCATTCTTGATTATGATGGTACATTGATAGGCTTTAAAAACCGACCGGAAGATGCAGTTCCTTCAAAACTATTATTGGAAATATTAGAGAAATTATCAAATAATAAAAAGAATAAACTGGTGATCAGCAGTGGAAGGGATCAACATACGTTGGAAAAATGGTTTGGCAAATTACCGATTACTCTTGCTGCAGAGCACGGTGCATCGTATAAAGAAGATGGGGTATGGCATAAAAATCTTCCATTAACTCAACCCTGGGACGATGAAATAATTACAATACTTCAGTCATTTGTAGATAAAACTCCTCGTTCAAGAATGGAAGTGAAGGATACAGCGTTAGTATGGCATTACCGGAATGTTGACGGGTGGCTGGCTTCATTACGAGAGCAACAATTGTTGATTGCATTAATTGCTCCATGTACCAGACAAAACTTACAAATCATGCGTGGGAATAAAGTTGTAGAAATTAAATCACCTTATCATACGAAAGGTTCTGAAGTCCGTAGAATCCTAAAAAACAACAGTTTTGATTTCATCCTTGCCATGGGTGATGATACAACTGATGAAGATACTTTCCGCGAATTACCCGAAGATGCATATACAATCAAGATAGGTAGTATTTCTGAAATAGCACGGTATAATTTACGGTCCCAAACAAGTACATTACCTTTCTTAAAAAGGTTGGATGAAGAAGAAATTAATCACTAAATTAATTTTTGAAATTCCTCTCTTTGCATTTGAATAAAAACAACCACTGAATAAATTGAAAGGACTTTCTGATGCCAGGAAGTCTTCTTTCTTTAATTGCATATAATCAGGGCATAATAAATCTTGATATTTCGGATGATTCTGCAAAAAGCCTTGCTGTATTGATTAATGCTAAATGCGAATAGGCCTGTGGAAAATTACCCAATTGGCTTTTAGTTTCAAAATCGAGGTCTTCACTAAACAATCCGAGATTATTGGAATAACTTATCATTTCATCGAACATGACTCTTGCTTCTTCATGGCGGTCAATAACAAACAAGGCACGTATCATCCAAAAAGTACAAATCGTAAAAGCAGAAGTCGGCACACCGAAATCGTCCGAGATATTATAGCGAAACATCAACCCCTTATATTTTAACGAGCGATAGACTGCTTCCACAGTTTTTCGATAGCGCTCATCTTCGGGAGTTATAAAACCATATGCTTCCATTAGCAACAACGAAGAATCTAATTCGGTATTTTCATACGTTTGTGAAAAGCTTTGGATTTCTTCTTTCCAGCCTTTCTTGAGAACATCTTCTTTTATTTCTTTCGACACCTCAAGCCACAGGGTTGCAGACTCTTCTTTATAAAGCAATCGGGCAATGCTTACAGCACGATCCATAGCCACCCAACACATTATTTTAGAAAATACAAAATGCTTTTCATCTCCACGTATTTCCCATATACTTTTATCAGGTTTCTGCCAATCTTCCATAACCGTTTTGACCATGTTCTTTACAACTTCAAACATGTCTTCTATTTCATCCAGGGTTCCAGGGAAATAACGGTAATATTGATAAATAACATCCATCAAATAGCCAAACGAATCATTTTGTTTCTGGTTGTAGGCATCGTTTCCAACACGCACGGGACGTGAATTTTTATATCCACTTAAATGCGACATTTCTACTTCCGTGAGAATTCTTTCTCCCCTGATCCCATACATAATCTGGAAAGTATCGGATTTCGTCTTAAGAATATTTTTTATGAACGACATAAACCTTTTTGCTGTGCCCTGGTGTCCAACCCGCAACAAGGTTTCAATAGACATGGAAGCATCTCTGAGCCAGCAAAAACGATAATCCCAGTTTCGCGTATCACCCACCGATTCCGGAATGCTGGTGGTTAAAGCTGCCAATACTGCCCCTGAACGTTGATAAGACATCAGTTTTAACACCAAAATGCTCCTTTCTATGATATCGTTGTACAGGGTATACTTTTTCGAGCGATTCGACCAGTTCATCCAATATACACGTGTTCGTTGAAATTCCAGTTCTACACGATTCAGATCAATTTTAACCAGTTTTTCGTTATTTGACAGGAGTAAAAACGAATCCCTAATCAGGACAAATCCATCTCCCTTGAGTACTCTTTCTAAATCCAATCCCGAATACAAATAAATAGTATCTGTTTTATTTTGCACAGATATTGTTTTTACATAATCCGTTTCTGTATGATGAGTCACCTGGTCGCGGGCATAATTTAGTGCAGGATTATAGTCAATTTTAAAACGTGGATTCCCATATTTCAACCGGATAAGCCTGTAAATTTCAGGTGGCTGAAAATAATCATTCTGTTGATCAATCCGATAAAGTGGCATAAAATCAATAACTTCGAAACCACCCTCAATAGAATTAAATGTGGTTGACAATATATTTGTATGCTCAATATATTTCTGTGATACGGAATAATGTTCATCTACTATAAACGCAAAAGATCCACCTTTGTCTTCATCCAATACCTTGGCAAAGATGGAAGGTGAATCAAAATCCGGAAAGCAAAACCAGTCAATACTCCCCCTATCGGAAATAAGAGCAGCTGACCGGCAATTTCCTACAACACCGTAATTGAAATGATCCATATCGTGGCTTCTTAAAATTTAAAAGATATTATTTTTTATAAAACACAAAATTAATCATTTGCATCTAACAATATATTTTCTGTGACCAACTTATAACAATCTTACTTCTTCATTTGCGAACTTAATTTATTGAACACTTTTTCATACACAGGTGTCGCAATGCCATGCTTTTTGCCCAGTTTCACAACAATTCCTGTTAAGGTATCCACTTCTGCATTTTTACCAGCTATGAAATCACTGTGCATCGAAGCTGTAGTTTCAAAAGGAAGTTTTTCTAGTTGGTTAATAACTTTTGTAATTACACTTCTATCTATCTCTGCTCCTTCTGCATTGGCTACCAATAACAATTCTTCTAACAAATTTATCAAAGTAGTCTTTCGTTCATCATCTGTTAATAGAGCTCCAAAACTCACGTTAAAATAGGATGTGAGCGATGCTGTAGCTGATATAAAGAAGAATTTCTTCCAGATCACCGGTAAGATTTTCTCATAAAAAGTTGCTTCAATGCCTGCTGCCTTTAAAAACTTTTCAAAAGCGATTAATCTCTCAGACGTTTTGTTTTGATAACCAAAACTAAACCTGTGCAGATTTCCTGAGCTTTCTACCACGCCTGGTTCGTTTAGTCTGGCTACAATGTAGGTACAACCATCCCAGACTTCTATACCTGGGAGTAATGAACGAATTCGTGTAGAATTATCAATCCCGTTAAGCAATGGTAGGATGACAGTCTTTGCACCAATACAGGGCTTGATTTGCTGTATTGTAGCATCGAGGTCATAACTCTTAGTAGTCAGGATCACATAATCTGCTTTCCCAATTTCCAACACATTATCAGTAGCCAGAGTTGGCTTTGCAATAAATGTACCTGTTTCTGTTATGACTGTAAGGCCATTTTGCTGCACCTTTTTCAAATGCTCGCCACGTGCCACAAAATAGATTTCCACTGTTGGATTTGCTGCATAATATTTTGCCAATAATCCACCATAATACCCTCCTACTCCACCGAGCCCGACAATTGCAATTTTTGTTATCATATTTTATTATCCTTAAAAAAACTATGCAAAGTTACCTCTTTTTAAACAAAAACTCCCAGATGTCATAGAAACATTTGGGAGTTTTCAGGTTGCAAATAAAAAAAGAAAAATCAAGTATTTAATTCAAAAAAGCGCCTCGATTCATGGTACTGTTCAGAATACATCTGTCAGAGTATCAATTTTTATAAACATGACCACTACCCGACACATGGGAATTCAGAGATGGACTTCCTGAATATACAATATCTCCTGAACCCGATAGGTAAGCATCAAGCTTGTTTTCTACGAAAACATACATATTTCCACTGCCAGAAATACTACAGTTTCCGGTTTTAGCTTTTAATTTCGCGAAAGTAATATTCCCACTGCCTGATATTTTAGTATATAAGTCCTCAACAGTCCCTGTTGCATTCAGGTTTCCACTCCCTGAAATTTGTGCTTCAAGTTTCTTTAACCGGCAGTCATTCATTAATTCAATATTCCCGCTTCCCGACAACGAAATAAGTTCCAAATCATTAAATGCTGAACTGACTCTCATATTCCCACTTCCCGTAAGTTTCATTGAATAAAGCGGATCAGGCAATGTAACCAGTACTTTGGCTTTCGAATTCCATAAGTTTGCAGTGAACGGTTTCTTTTTAATGATTAATCTGTTATCAACAACTTCCACGACTAAATACTGAATCAGATTTTCATAATCAGTTACACGTACGCTAAAAGCATTTCCCTTTACAATTTCTACATCGGCAGCTGTTTGCAGTTCAACAGCAGTAAAATCCTTTGCATTGCGGTTTTCACTAACGATGTTGCCCTTTCCTGTAATTGCGTTCAAATTCAAATTACACGATGTACTTAACAATAATACAATTACCATAACAGGTAAAAATAAATTTGTCTTTTTCATTTTTCGTTTTGAGTTTAAATTATTATTGATTTAAAGTGTTTGCCAGCAAATCTAAACCTGATACATTCAGTTTTCCATTACGTGATTTTAATTCTAACTTAATAAATTCAGAATCGCATTTTAAACGCTCTTTCATTTTTCGAAACATGCTACCCGTAGCAATTTTATACGTAGTAAACAACACAACTTGTTTATTGTTGATGACAGGTAGCTGATTTGCAAATTCCACCCATTTCTTATCCGGTTGTTGGTTAAATACGAAATAGCCTTGTGTCCAACATCCTAAGAACAGGTATTCTGCTTTCATCAAATCCCGTTGATTAAATTCGTCGATTGAAACAACCTTGGCTTCAATCCCTTTCTGTTTGCAAAATTCGGCAATTTCAGTCCCAAACTTCCTGGTTGTTCCTTTTTTGCTGTGATGTATAATAAGCGCTTTTTTCATAATTAATTTTCTAATGATGTATTACATTTTTTTTAAACACATAAATTACAATTAATATTCAATAACTTATATCAAATAGATATGGATATTTTCTTTCAATAAACGAACATGGAATAAATATTACTTTGAACTACGGCTCTCTTCCTCACTTGAGGCAGTGGAACGATTAGCCCTTGTTTTAAAATCATCTTTTCCAAAACGATAACTAACCGATACATTCAACCGTCGGGAGTCATACGTATTTTTAAAGTCAATATCCACGTTGTTGTATTTGGAATACCCCCCCGATTTATTTATGTTGAAAATATCATTTACCGAAACCTTGAACATGATTTTATCTTTCATAAATTTACGTTGAACGCCAAAATCGATGTTGTAACGGGGGTTCAGGGTAACATTTCCCATCAACTGGTACGAGGTATAATACCCGCTTAATTCCATATTTATGCTATAAGGCAAGGAGAAATTATTGGTTATATTGCCATTGAAACTCCATCGTTTAAATGAAGCCGATTCACCGACATTCGAATTTACTTCATTATATAATCCGGTCACGGTACCATTCATACTCCACCATTTGGCGACGGGCAACTGGAATGTTTCGGAAGCATTAAAATCGAAACTATTGCTCAGGTTCGTCATGGTTTGGGTCACCACTTTCGTGACATCATTCTGATAAAGCACCATGGTATACGGATCATTGGTATAATTGTAACCAATACTGGTAATAAACATGCCTTTATAGGTGTGTGAAATTTTAGCTGCGTGTGTAAACTGTGGGTTCAGCAATGGATTCCCTGTATTTTGCGTATAAGGGTCGAGTGTCCACACAAACGGATTGAGCATGTTGTAATTCGGCCTTCCAATACGATAGCTATAACTGAAATTGATGCTGTTGTTTGTATTCAATGTCTGCTGGATAAAGAATGAGGGAAAAAGTTTCAGATAGGATGCTTTATTGATCCGGTTTGTTGATACTGAATTGCCGGTAGAATTCGTATTCTCGAGCCTTAATCCAAGTTGCAATGATGTTTTATTATATTGTGCCCGACCGTTTATATATCCTGCCTGGATATTTTCAGTATAAATAAATTTATCATGCTGATTGGTATACCCTATCATATCATTGCGGCTATCGTTGGTGACAAAACTGGTTTTCATTCCTGCTTCGAAATTATAGATTTTATTGATTGGGTGGACATAATCAATTTTTGCCGTAATCACATCAATGTCACTCCCTTGTTCAGAATGAATGGTTGCTGCTTTATTAATACTGTTCCCGTTCTTATCAAAGAAATCACTGTTCTGGTCGGAAGTAGAACGGAAATAAAAGTGTGCATAATCGGCATCAAACGATAACGATCTACCAGTAGAATCAATGTCCCACTTATAATTCACGTTGTAGGTTTTATTGTCCCACTTGTTCGGGTTTGACGAAATTGTCGTTAATGAGGTGTCGATGGTTTTATTCACATCAGCAAAGGATGTTCTACTGTTCCCTTCATCCATATTTGAACCGGTATTTCCGCGAATCATAAAACTTATTACCTGATTTTTTTGAATAAAATAGTCGGCACCAATTTTATAATTATGTGCATGCCCATGATAATTGTCCAGCGAGTTGATCAACTGATACGATCCGGCAAGTTCTGTAGAGGTAAAACGCCTTGTAGCATCCAACGCATTCCACCCTGCCCAGCTGTAGTACGAATAATTCCCGTAGACATTCAGTTTCCCAAGATTTAAATTCAGGTCAAGGCCACCATTTTCACGTGCCTTACTGGAAACATTCGTTCCGGCATTTACACTTCCGTTGAAACCGGGAGCCTTGTTATGCTTGGTCCTGATATTGATTATCCCTGCATTCCCTTCGGCATCAAAACGTGCAGGGGGGTTTTCCATAATCTCAATCCTATCCACATTCTTCCCCTGCATGCTCTTCAATAAGGTGGTCAGCTGTTCAGCCGATACATAGGTAGGTTTATCATCAACGAGTATCATGACTCCCTGTTTCCCTTTCAGACTGATATTTTCGTTGTTATCAATGGTCACTCCCGGTACTTTTTTCAGTATTTCATATACATTGTCTCCCGCCGAAGTAACTGAAGCTTCGGGATTGACCACCATTTTATCGACTGTTTGTTCAATAAATTTCTTTTTAGCAGCCACTACCACAGTTCCCAGTTGGACTGCATTCTCTTTTAATATGATATTTCTCTCCACAACTGTATTTTTCGAATCAATGACTACTTTCTCCGATTCATTTTTCAAATAACCAACCATGGTGACTGATAATATATAATTACCAGGCGATACTTTATCGATTACAAATTCGCCTTTTTCATTACTTGTTTCGCCTTTTACGTATTTGTTGGTCTTTGAATTAAGCAACGTAACTGTTGCAAATCCAATCGGTTGTTTCTTATTATCGATAATACGGCCTGTGATACTATTGGCAGCATGTGACTGAATAAATATGAATGCCATGCAGGCAAGTAAAAATGATCTGATCAATATCCTGTTTCTGAAAAGTTTCATAGTGATGGGTTTTCTGTTTTTAATTATTATACCTTAATGCCTTGGCTATTCAAAGATTTTTCTCTTGATTTATTATTTCTTATCGGCAAATTAAAAGCCTTCAAATGAGAAGCATTCATTCGAAGGCTTTTAAACTTAACATAAAATATATGCTATTCAACATTTACTTTTGACAGGATCATTGGAAATAGCTGCTGCGATTGTTTTATATTTAATGTCCCTTTAAAAATATTGTCTTTATCAAATGTTCCAATATATTCAATTCCGGCATTTGATATTTCAAGTTTTAAAATAGAATCATTAAAATTCGTATACGTTACGGGTATTCCATACGCTTTTTTATCCGGACTATCCATTGTCGCTTTTAATCCGGATTTAGTTTTAGAGATGTTAAATACAACCTGTAATTGTTTCCCATGAAGGTAGAAAAAACCATTCCATTTTCCTGTAATGTCTTGACCATACATGGTAACTGATGTCAAAACGATCGCTAAAATCATAATTGCTTTTTTCATTTTTGTAAATTTTTAGATGGTTTATTTTTTTGTATTTTATAAAAATTATTTGTTAGTTTCTGATTTGAATTTATGACAATTAAATGGATGTATTTTTGATAGTAATGACATCAAAAACCTTTTAACCTTACATTTATTTATATTTTTTATTTTTAATATACAAACATTTTGTTTTTAACTATGCACTCCCCTGATTTTAAAATCTGTTAGTCAATCAAACTTCGAAACAAAAGTAATTCCGGTGGAATATATGCACAACTAATAGATAGTGAGTAACCTAAATGGAATGCTGAATGCCACAAAATGAAGATTGAATTGTTTTTATAATTAGACGAAACGGGAAGGTCGTTTGGATTTAAGTGTTGTAAAAAAAGAAACATTTTTTTCTATATTTTATTTACTTTAGATGAGTAAAAAAAAAACGTAACATGTTTAATGCTAAGATTTTGATTATAGAATAACCGGGGTTGTTAATCGGCTTTAAGTACAGACAAAAAATACAGAGTATTCCGAAAATTTCGATTTTTTGTTACAAGTTGTTTTACACCTGTCCATCATCTCATTTATATCTGTTTTACTTCATCCAATATTTGAGTCACATTTGAGACGTATATAAAACGTAGTTATCCCATATCATTATAGATACGGCTTATATACGGCTTTGATATGGGTTAGGAATGGGAATAGGTAAAAGGAGTGCAAAAGAGATGTAAAAGAGATGTAAAAGGGATGTAAGAAAAGTCAAGATTTGAAGTTTAATGGGTTTGAAGAATGTAGGTGATAAGATTTTTCTTTAAATATGAATTTCTTTTATTACTGGAAGGACTTTCCGACGCATTTATTCACATTCAAAATCAAAACTTTCTAAAAACCGGTCGTATTACTCCAGCACAGTTGGAAACAGAATCAGAGCTAATTCTCGGTTAAAATCAAAGAGCCCATAAAAACAGAATCTGATGCTGTTTTTATGGGCTCTTTGATTTTACAAAATATAGTAATCAGAAGGCTTACATTGAACGAAATATTTACCAGTGATGAATATCAACCACATCTAATTAATTTTCAGTACCTGGTTTAGAAAATCAGGAAAGACCAATAATTTAATTTGTATAACACTTTATTCTGCAAATTATTGAAAACAAGAACTGCAATCAAATATGGAATCAATGTTTTCTCAGAATACTTCTTTATTCATCAATTCAATTAATTTCACGAAGTCACTTTCTACCGATACATTCAAATCATTTACTCGTATCATTTTGGAAATAGCTTTTTTCTTTTCAGGGAATAACTTCAGGAAGGCTCTGCGACGAATTTTGTTTAGCTTCAAATAATGATCTGATGGTAACTTTATGTAATATACCGGAGTAGGCTCAATTGTTTCAAATTCACGATAAGCATCATTTCTAAATAATGTTTCGGTTCCCACAACACTTATCTTTCGTTGAATAAATAGCGAAAACCTTGATTCTATCACAACCTCAACAAAAATATCAGGCTGTTGGACTTTGTCTGGCTCACTTACATTAATTCGCTTAAAATGAATGGAAGAACCTGATTCGTATTTAAGCCAGAATTCCTTGACAAAAGACTTATCCACCTTGAATTTCCCAAAGTTGGATGTATTCATCCAGATTACTTCGTCAAACAGGCCATTGTATTTGAGTGATACGTTAGAAACCATCTCACCGGTTGACAATAAGATATCGCCTTGTGTCCAATTATCATTGAAATACTGTACCCCTAAATATTTATTGCCTTCATAGAAGAATTCACCTGTAAGTTTTGCCGTAAAAGTTGAATCCCGGGTGGGAACTACGGATCCTACATTGGTTTGTGCATGCATTGAAATACATATCACCAGGAATGAGAAGTATAAATAGTGTTTCATTTATTAGTTACATTAGGTTTGTTGATGACTTGTATGGCTGAACTGGAGCTGATGAGTGATCCATCTTCTGAGATACCATCGATCTGAATCATGTAATTAGCCACATTGTCGGAAGTGTAAAATTCTATATTTGCAGTATTTTTGCCCTTTAACTCCAGATTTGGATTCCAATACAGAAGTTGTTTAAATATGGGCAGATCCTTGTTCAGTATCTGATCGGGAGTAATTGTTACTAAACTGCCACAGGTGTTCACACGATCATTTTTAAGTCGTAGTGAATGAAGGGCAGGCTTTGTATTCAATATTTCATTCGATTTGGTAACTATGGAAATAACTCCTGAGAAAACCAAATCTCCGAAAGCCCTTTCAACTTCAAACACATCAATTTTTTTTATTTGTTCCGAACCAAGAACCAGTATTTTATTTACATCATCAACAAACACACCATCAAGAAAGATAGCCGGACTATTTCTATTGAACATCTTTATTAAGGTGTTATAAACCTTTATCCTGGGTTTTCCTTTATCTCTGGTTATTAATACCTGCGGCAATATCTCAACAACAATTTCCGGGAAATCATCCAATGATACAAAATCGGAAGGTAAAATGGTAGTTCCGGTACTATGGTAAAACCGGGGGCAAATAGGATTTACAACCCTTACCGACTTATCAACCAAATCGTTGTTTAATTTATACGATTTATTTATATAAACTATGTTCTGGCTTTTGACAATATAATCTTTGAAATCACTACTACCGGAAATAAGGGAAGAATTCCATGGCTGGTTTTGCGCAAACTCATCTACTGTTTCAATTTTCCATTGTTGACCAACAGGAACATCCCGAATGGTTAGAAACAACTCTTTCCCTTCATAGTATTCGTTTAGTAATAACTGAAACTTTCCATCTGAATTTGTGACAGTATACTGTAAATTAGGAACAGTATCATTACACGACATCAACACAACCGCCTCATTGACAACTTTATTTGTAACAATATCAATAACCCTTCCGTTTAGAATTTTAGCCTTATTTTCAGGTGTATGATAAATCAGCTTCTGCGCATTATCAGGTACTGTAGGCAATGCATTCATCGTTTCAACAATCGTTTTAGTGCTTGCTGACATAGGTGGTACTTCATAGACTGAAACTGAAGCATTTGCATTCGAAGCAAGGAGGTTTTCAAGACTCACAACGACTTTCTCGCGCAAACCATAGACTTTCTTGTCGGTTTTAATATCAGTCTCATTACTACAGTGTTTTAGTAGATTACTATCCGGTTCAATTGAATTCACCAATTTGAATTTCAGTTCTTTATCATAGCGGTTGGCAATTACAATATCCTGATAAAAGAAGTTCTGATCTCCTGAATTTCTCATAGCACTTGTGAAAGCAACCAACTGATAGGCTCCTGAGGCCAATGTGTCAGGCAGCATAATGCTCCCGCAAGCTATACCTGAATCTATTCTTACCCGAACTTTTAGTGACGGTCCTGCGCCAGATGTCCGTAGCAACACATATCCAACTTTGCTGATTTCTGAACGTTTCCTTGTATCGGAATCAAGCACATACAATTTATAGAGAATTGATTCACCTGCGATATAAGTGGTTCTGTCTGTTTGAAGGTAGGCAACTTCATGACCGGTACTGGCTGCACGTATGTTACAGGTAGCCAGTGCAACAAGCTGCACTGCAAGCAAGAACAATATTTTCTTTGATAATGTCATTGTAAATTGGTTGTTTTAATTATGATACCACCATGCCGGAAATGGTATAATTCTATAATCCGGACTATCCGGTGAAGAAGTTGGATCATCCGATACTTTATACTTGAATTCATCGTTATAAGGCACATCCATAACCAATGCCTTCGTGACTGACACACTTTTATATCCTAACCTCACTGTAAATCCGTGTTGCAGGACAGATGAAACCTCAAATAATCCAAGTACAATTTTAGCCGGGTTATTAATACATTTCATATTTCCAAAAAGCTGTGAAGTGATCGGATCAAAGATTTTACCGGTTGCTGCCAGTTGATCATTCGCTCCCTTATAAAAACGATAGGCATCATCATTCATAGTGTACTGATCAACCCGCAAATAATAGGATACAGAAGGGAATGGAGGTGTATAAAAATTATAACTACTTGTTGCGAAAGGCATAAAACCTATTGAATGGTTTAAAATAGAGGAATTGGTTGTAACTGATTTCTCTTCCGATATATTTTCATCAGAATTCAGTTTAAAGTTCTTCCAGCCAAACAACACCCAATGCCAACTGGTAATTGGGGCTCCTGTTAATGGATTAGTTTCTGTATACGTATAAATATATTGGAGAGTAATGGTAGACAAAAACCGGCAGGATGGTACAAAATTAGTTGTCGGAGCTTTCTTATATAGATCCATCCGTATATCAGCACCTGTCACTGCTGTCAGATCTTTCGAATAATTCAGATACGATTTAGTGGTATAAATACCGCGTATACTGTCATACGATTGGGCAGGCAGTAATTGCTGTGGATTCGATTCATATATACTCCCGTCTTTAGTCTCTATATGCAATATATATGAATTCCCGGTTTTCGTATTGAATGTGTTCGGAGTTTTGTAATATCCGTTTCGTTGATTAATGAGTTCAAAAGTCTTTTTTTCATTGTCTTTGATGGAGAGTTTTGCATCCATCACCATGTAAGAATCGCCAACCGCTATCGAATTTAGTGGTGTAGCTAAGGATAGTTTAATGGAAAAAGGTCCGCTCCCGTTTGTAACGAGTCCTTCCACAATCAAAGCTTGTGTATTCGTACTGATATCCGGAATGTAGATTTCCGTACAGCCAATGCCTGCAACCAACATTAGCAAGACAAGATATATATTTTTAAATTTAATCATTTTCTGACGTTTTAAAAAGTAAAGTTATAGGTTAAAGTAGGAATAGGTCTTGAAATGATAAACAATTTGTATAAATTAGACGATTGATAAAACTTTGATTCAAGTTGTGATGTAGACTTATAAAAAACAGAATAAGGGTTATTTTGCCCATAAACATTTATGATAGCCAATGTCCAGCTTCCTCTCCATTTTTGCTTCAAACGTAATGTTTCATCAAAGGTAATGGCAATATCCAGACGATGATAGTCCGGTAGCCTGTATTTATTCCTGTCGGAGTAATAGACATACTGCCTGCCATCAAATTCATACTTTAATTCCGGCAAGGTAACTGGTTTACCTGTATTGAAGTTAAATGTGCCGGATAACCTCCATCTCCTGGTTAAATGAAGGTTCCCGTTTATTACTATGTTATGGGGTTTATCAAAGGAAGAGGGATAATACCGGTTCCCGTTAATCTGATCGGCTTCTATCGGGCTGGTAGTATGCCGCAATGAACGTGAGTACGTATAACTTGCCCAGCCGGTGAGTCTTCCTGTATTTTTCTTCAGGTAAAATTCTACACCGTAGTTATAACCCGAGGCATTCAGCAAATCGGTTTCCAGTGCATTATTAAGTAGAATAGTTGCCCCATCCCGGTAGTCGACAATATTTTCCAGCTTTTTGTAATAGATTTCCACTGAAGCCTCAAAAGCATTCTTATTAAAATTTCTAAAGTAACCCATGGCATACTGGCTGCAAATAAGCGGTTTTATGTTCGGACTGCTCAATTTATATACATCCGTGGGAGCCATGACTGCTGTATTGGTAATCAGGTTTATAAACTGGCTGATCCGGTTATAACTAAACTTTACCGAGCTAAACTCATCGGTTGAGTAACGGAACGAAATCCTTGGTTCCAGGCTTGTATACCACTTTATTATTTTATTATTGCCATAATTGAGGGTATCTGTAATATTTTGTGTACTTCTGGATGCATTCTCTTTGAAGATATAAACGCTGTTTGGCCCGAGAAAAGCATAGTTGGTCAATCGCAAACCGACCTCAGCACTTATTTTAGACGAAAAGCGGATGTTATCACTTACATATACAGCCATTTCCAAGGCTTTTTCCTGTTGAGACGTTTGTAACTTCACATCCGACAACGAACCGAGTGGCTCCATTCTGCCAGGTTGTAGCTGGTATAACTCTGCGTTCATGCCAATATCCACCAAATGTTTTTCATTCGGTAACCAGGTAAAGTTTAACTTGGCATTATTGTAATTTGTTGATGAACTGATTTTATACGCCTCGTTGGGACTCAATGTATCCGACTGGCTTATATCGTTTCGGTAGCGGCTGATACCGAACAGCAACATTGAATACAACTTTTCGTTAAATGTGTGCGAATACCGTATAGATGCCAGGGTATTATCGTAATAATAAGGGGAAGATTTGACAAAGCTAAACTTATCATCGCTAAAGTAACCAAATAGTGTCAAATTGTTTTTTGCATCAAATTTCATGGTCACTAAGGCATTGATATCGGAGAAACTCGCTGAACTATTTTTTAGATCCACATCAGGCATGGCATGCAACAGCCAGTTTGAATATGAACTTCGTCCGCCGATCAATAAACTGACTTTTTTATCGAAAAGCGGTACTTCCAGACTCAGTCTTGAGTTTAATAACCCGATTCCACCTTTAACCGTGAGTTTATCGACATTGCTTCCCAGACGGATATCCATGACCGACGAAGCTCTTTCACCATATTTTGCCGGAATTCCTGCTTTTATAAGAGTAACACTGTTAACTCCATCTGAATTTATGGCCGAATTCAGGCCAAACATATGCGATGAATTAAACAGCGGCACATCTTCTACCAGGATCAGGTTTTGATCAGCACTCCCTCCCCGGACAAAAAATCCTGTTCCAAACTCACCGGTTGATTGTACTCCAGGGAGTAAAGTCACACTTTTCACGATATCTTTTTCTCCAAGAAAAGTAGGTAATTCCTTGATCGTTTTATTATTAAACTTAATCACACTCATTTGCGTACGAATAATATTGATATCCATAGCCTTATCAGTAACAACAACTTCTTTAAGCTTGATAATCTTATCGGCTACTTCAAAATCCACAATACCGTTGCCACCAATTGCCACACTCCGTTCATCCGGTTCGTAATTTGAATATCGAATACTCAAATCGTATTCGCCTACCGGGATGGTCATAGTATAATTACCAGCTTTGTCGGTAGAAGCACTGGTGTTCAGCTTATCAATTACTACACGAGCGCCATACAGAGGTTTGCCTGTTTTAAAATCAATAATCTTTCCCGAAAGGGTTGCTTTTGTATATTTTCCGAAATCACTCTCATCACCAATTATCAACACCCCCCTGCTGTTTTTTCTGTTCGAATAATTGCGTACTTCAACAGGAACAAAAACGTAACTGGTTGTATTTAGAACGATACACGACAATTCCGATACACGCTTAATAATTGTCAGACAGTCTTCCAGTGGCAAATCAGCAATCGACGCCCGGAAACGCTTATCACCAAACCATTCTAATTTATAAAACAATTTGATATGGTTGACACGTTCTATTTTTAGTGCCAGGACATCAAAATGTACTAACCTGGTCGTATCCCTGCTTAAAGATTCTTGTTGTTGAGCGTTGACCGGAATGCTGTAACATTGAAATGCAAGAAGGAAATATAGTGGAATGAAAAGGTATAATTTTTTCACAAGAGTTTAATTGGTTTTAATTAAAAAAGTTCATTAAATGGCAATTCAAGTAATAATTACTACCTAAAGTATAAATTTTCTACAAAAGTAAATATAAAAAAAATAACAGTTATTATATTATATAAAATAAAAGGCAATTAATGTAAGTATTTTTAATTATTCTTTGCGAATAACAGGGATCTTATATGTTCTGACAATTTTCTTACGCTAAAACCACTAAAAATTTCAATTCGAATAGAATATCCCTTTCTCTCATTTTATATTCACCGGAGAAAGAATAATCACTAGATTCTATTGATTAAAATAAAAAACGGACTCACCCATAATCAGGTAAGTCCGTTTTAAATAGTAAATTGTAAATGACTAAATAGTCAATCCCAATTAATCTTCCAATAAGATTTCCAGAATCGTACAGGCTGCTTTCGCTACCGGACTTCCCGGGCCAAAGATAGCTGCAACACCGGCTTTGTAAAGGAAGTCATAATCCTGTGCAGGAATAACTCCTCCGGCAATTACTATGATATCCGGACGGCCAAGTGATTTCAATTCTGCAATAACCTGAGGAATCAGCGTCTTGTGACCTGCTGCCAATGACGAAACACCCAATATGTGTACATCATTTTCAACAGCTTGTTTTGCAGCTTCTGCCGGTGTCTGGAACAAAGGTCCCATATCCACATCGAATCCACAATCGGCATAACCGGTTGCTACGACTTTCGCACCACGATCATGACCATCCTGACCCATTTTGGCAATCATAATACGGGGACGACGACCTTCTTTCTTGGCAAATTTCTCTGTCAATTCACAAGCCTTTATAAAGCTTGCATCGTTTTTAGTTTCGGATGAGTACACGCCTGATATTGTTCTAATGGTTGCTTTATAACGACCTGCAATTGCTTCGCAGGCATCGGATATTTCACCTAATGAAGCGCGCAGATGGGCGGCTTCAACAGCTAATTCTAACAAGTTGCCGTTTCCGGATCTGGCACATTCAGTAATGGCAGTCAATGCTTTTTGTACTTCTGCTTCATTGCGGTTGGCACGCAGTTGTTTCAACCGTTCAATCTGTTGGATACGTACTGCTGTATTGTCCACTTCCAGGATATCTATCGGAGCTTCCTTTTCCAGACGGAATTGGTTCACACCTACAATGATCTGGCTTCCTGAGTCAATACGTGCCTGTGTGCGGGCTGAAGCTTCTTCAATGCGCATTTTTGGAATGCCTGTTTCAATAGCTGCAGCCATACCACCCAGTTTTTCAACTTCTTCAATCAATGCCCATGCTTTTTCAGCGATTTCATTGGTCAGTGTTTCTACATAATATGAACCTGCCCATGGGTCAACTTCCTTGGTAATGTTGGTTTCCTGTTGGATATAAATCTGGGTATTGCGGGCAATACGTGCCGAGAATTCAGTTGGTAATGCAATCGCTTCATCCAATGCATTGGTGTGAAGTGACTGGGTATGACCAAGAGCTGCTGCCATTGCTTCAACGCATGTACGTCCAATGTTATTATAAGGATCCTGTTCTGTCAACGACCAACCGGAAGTCTGCGAGTGTGTACGCAAAGCCAGTGATTTTGGATTTTTAGGATTGAACTGTTTTACAATTTTTGCCCATAACATACGTGCAGCACGCATTTTGGCAATTTCCATAAAGTGGTTCATTCCGATAGCCCAGAAGAATGACAAACGTGGTGCAAACGAGTCGATATCCATTCCGGCATTAACTCCGGCACGTAAGTATTCCAACCCGTCAGCCAGTGTGTAAGCCAGCTCAATATCGGCCGTAGCACCTGCTTCCTGCATGTGGTAACCAGATATAGAGATTGAGTTAAACTTAGGCATCTTCTTTGACGTAAATTCAAAGATATCAGCAATGATCTTCATGGAGAACTTAGGTGGATAAATATAGGTATTACGCACCATAAATTCTTTCAGGATATCATTCTGTATGGTTCCTGCCATTTCTTCCAGTTTAGCTCCTTGTTCAAGTCCTGCATTGATATAAAAAGCCAGGATAGGAAGTACTGCACCGTTCATGGTCATGGAAACCGACATCTTATTCAACGGAATACCATCAAACAAAACTTTCATATCTTCCACCGAGCAAATAGATACTCCGGCTTTCCCGACGTCACCTACAACACGTTCATGATCGGCATCATACCCACGGTGGGTAGGTAAGTCAAATGCTACTGACAGGCCTTTCTGACCGGCAGCAAGGTTACGCAAATAAAATGCATTTGATTCTTCAGCTGTTGAAAAACCTGCATACTGGCGGATTGTCCATGGTTGCATGGCATACATCACACTGTAAGGACCTCGCAGATAAGGAGGAAGTCCGGCAGCATAATTCAAATGTTCCATTCCTGCCAAATCGTCTTTGGTATAAAATGGCTTAACGGGAATCAGTTCAGGAGTCAGCCAGGTACTTTCCGTTTCAGGTGCTTTTGACGTTACAGCAAAATTCTGTATGTCTATATTTTTAAAATTTGGTTTCATTTATTTTAGATTTTAGAACCAAGATCCAAGATCCAAGACGATAATTTACGTCGAGAAGATTGTTCTTAATTCAAAGATTGTTTAAATCCATTTATCATTTTTTGAATTTCATTGATTTTAGTCTCTATATTAGTAAAAACCACCGAATCAATATATTTTAAGTTTAATGCTATAATAAGTTCAGTTTCCAATTCAAACGAAGATCCAATTGACATTTCCAGAAATCGTGCAAAATCTTTATTGCTTGATTTTGCTTAGCCTTCGGCAATATTTGCTGGAATCGAAACAGCGGCCCTTTGTATTTGGGACGTCAAACCAAATCTTTCTTGATTTGGGAATGAGTTAGTAATTGAATAAATTTTAGTAACTAACTCCATCGATTTTATCCAAATATCTAGTTTCTTAAAGTTATGCATAGCTCGCAGACTCTTGGTTCTTGGTTCTTGGTTCTTGGTTCTTAGAGCAATTTAGCATTAAACGCTTTCAATTCATCAAGAACATTAGTTTTTACATTAACAAAATGTTCTATTCCTAATGCTTTCAATTCTTCAGTACAAGCAGGTGCTCCGGCAACTACAAATTCAGCTTTACCTTTCACCAATGCATAAGCAGCAGGTGCCAGTACAGCATATTCGTCATCGCTTGAACAAAGAACTACAATATCGGCTTTTGCATCCAAAGCAGCTTTCACGCCTTCTTCTACTGTTTCAAAACCAAGGTTGTCCACAACTTCATACCCTGCACAGGCAAAGAAGTTACATGAGAACTGGGCACGTGCCAATCGCATAGACAAACTTCCAATGGTCAACATAAACGCTTTTGGGCGTTTAGCAGCTCCTTCGGTGGCAAAGCGCAAAGCTTCAAATTCTGTAGCACCACGAACCGGTAACAGTTTTTCAGTTCCGGTATGATCACAACCGCAATTAACTGATTCCTGAATCTGTACTTTTTCACCACCAATTTCATTGAAATTAGGGAATTGATTTGTTCCCAGCAGGATCTCACGACGGCTTGACACTGCTTTCAGACGTCCGGCAGCAGTTGCTTTCACAGCTTGTTGCACTTTTCCTGAAGCAATTGCGTCAAAGAATCCACCTTGTTCTTCTACTTCCAGGAATAATTTCCATGCCTGGGCAGCTATTTCGTTTGTCAATGTCTCAACATAATACGAACCTGCAGCAGGATCGGATACTTTGTCGAAATGACATTCTTCTTTTAATAATAATTGTTGGTTACGGGCAATACGTTCCGAGAAATCATCGGTTGGTTTGTAGATTGAATCGTATCCAAGTACGGTAAGTGAATTTACACCTCCCAATGTGGCGCTCATGGCTTCAGTCTGAGTACGAAGCATGTTTACATTAGCGTCCAGAATCGTTTTGTTAAATGTAGTGGTTTCTGCATGAATGCGCATTTTGGCAGCACATTTGCATATGCCGTTTTCAGTGCTTTTGCAATCATCTTTCTTGCATTCAGGTTGATAAGCATCCACCAACATAGCCCACAACATACGTGCAGCACGGAATTTGGCAATTTCCATAAAGTAGTTGCCACCAACTCCAAAATTGAATTTTATTTTCTTAGCGGCTAACGAAGTATCTACACCGGCATCTACAAGCAATGAAAGGTATTCATTACCCCATGCCAGTGCGTAACCCAATTCCTGATAAATAAATGCACCTGCATTATTCAATGTTTTGGCATTAACAGTAATCACACGGTAAAATGGTAAGCCTGCAGCAGCAAGAACGGTTGCTTTTGCTTTTTCGGTGATTTGTTCCCTGGTTAGTTCTTTGCCTGCCAGCAACATGCGGTTCATTGGGTCGAAATTGATAGAACCCTGTAATTTGGTCACATCATATGCTTTCGATTTGAAATAACCGGTAAGGATAGTTGCCAGATCAGCTGCTTTGCTTACACAAATGCAAAAATTCAGCTCCACACAATCCGCAGCAATACCTTCCAGCAATGCAGCAATATATTCCGGACTTAATTCTTCTTTTTTCAGTTTAAAACCAAGAGAGTTGACTCCTTTGTACAAAATTTCCAATGCCTTGGCATTTGCTTCTTTTGCGGTTTCAACTACGATATCCTGACGTACAAGCCATTCGTTACCGGGTTTTGTTCCACGTACATAAGGGAATACTCCGGGAGCTGAATCCTTAGTTTTAAGAGATTCAATGTTTTCCGCCCGATAGAAAGGCTGTACGTTGAAACCTTCGTTAGTTTTCCAAACAAGCCTTTTGTTGAAGTCAGCTCCTTTGAGATCGACTGTGACTTTATCCATCCATTGCTGAGTGCTAACAGGTGGAAAATCAGCCAATAAATTCATTTTTTTTTCTGCCATAATATAGTTTGATTTTCGAATTTTCTAAGCGAGTGCAAAATTACTACTTTCTGTTGAGTTATAAGAATTTTTCTTAATGTATTAAAGAAAAAAAGCGGTAATTAAAAATTTGCATAGTGATTTTAATCATGAAGGTATAATTTTTATGAAGTTTAAAGGGTTGAAACATTATAGGATGATTTAATGTTAATAAGAAAATACATTGTTGTGAGATATTAAACCCGAAACAATTCATATGTCAATCAAATTAGTACTCGTTGATATTTAATGATATACTTGTTAATCTATAAAATCTTATATTTTCAGCATCCCGGCAATTGTTAATTATTAATTTTTAATTATTAATTATTTACTTACATTCCAATGAATCTGATAAAACAAGAACAATTTCTACCCATAACCCTGGACGAAGCCTGGCATTTCTTTGCAACCCCAAAAAACCTCAATGAAGTTACTCCCGCCGACATGGTTTTTGAAATTATTTCCGAACTCCCGGATACTATGTACGAAGGTTTACTGATCAATTACCGCTTAAAACCGATGCTCAACATCCCTATACATTGGTGTACAGAGATAACCCATATAAAAGAAAAGGTGTATTTTGTCGATGAACAACGCAAAGGGCCCTATAACATATGGCATCACGAGCATCATTTTAAATCAGTTGCAAATGGAGTGATTATGACCGATCTGTTGCAGTATGATATCGGCAAGTCCTTTTTGGGTTGGATAGCCGGAAAGTTATTTGTCCATAAAAAGGTAAAAGCAATTTTTGAATACCGGAAGAAAGTTCTGGATACTCAGTTTATTAAGAACGAGACTTTCACTTCTGAATAAAAATAAGTGTTCCACTTCGCTGGATATTTTTTATTTCTCAGAAAGTGGGAATGTGACCGACTCTTCTTCCACTTTTTCAATAGGGAATGCCATCAACCCAAACATCATGATCAAAGCGGTAAGGATAATAACCTGAACTATAAGCGATTTATTGACCAGTTCCAACCGCTGTGCAGGGATAATAGAAAGGAACAGCAATATGGTAATTAATCCCCTGGGAGCTACAAAAAGCAGAGGCTTCAATGGCAAACCTGAAAATTTAAGTTGTAGGGTACGGAATATAAAAATGATGGCCACAATAACTGCCGCTAACAGTAAAGTTTGTGTATTGAGGATTTCGTAAGTTTTGAGTAAATAACCAAACAGGATAAAGAATAAGGCGCGCACCAGGAATGCCATTTCTACCGTAATTTCTTTAAACTTTTGGTCTTCGATCTTCAATTCCTCCGGATGCAGCTTTTTTATCCATTTAAACCGTTTAAACTTATACAGGTTCCCGATAAATAAACCGAAAGTGAGTATAAATATCAATGAAGGTAGATGGTAAAACTCTAAAACGGTGTAAATCAAAATAACCAGCAATATTATGGGAATAAACTTGATATGATGTTCTATCTTTCTCAGCAGGATTGTAAGGCCTATAGTCGCAACAAATGAGATTACCACAATGATTACAAGTTGTACGCCAAAGTCTCCAAACGTTTTAAACCCATAATTAATGTGGTGTACAATAAAATTGAAAAATATAACCCCTAAGATATCAGACAGGCTGCTTTCGTAAATCACAAACTCCTTATCCGAAGTACTGATGCCTCTCACACTTGGTATGGCTATGGCACTGCTGATCACGCTAAAGGGAATTGCATTGGTCAGGCAACTCCGGAAAGGAAAACCACCCAGGTACTGAAACAGGAAACTCAATACAAACGTTATGACAAATATGGTGATCAATGCCCCAAAAAACGACTTTTTGATCAACCCAATCTTTGATTTGCTTAAATTAAGCTCCAGGGAACCTTCAAGCACAATTAGAGTTAATCCTATTGAGCCCAATATAGGCAGCATACTCGAGAAATCAGGAAGTTGTATATTCAAAAAATTAGTTAGTTGTTGCAACATCCAACCCAACAGCAGCAATAAAATCACCGAAGGTATTTTGGTCTTTGACGACGATAAGTCGAACAAATACGCAATAAGCAACAGGATACAGAATGAAATGATAATCGTCGAAGCCATTTGTTAGTTGTTATCGCTTACTCATAATCCGTTTATCTGTTTCGAAAAAACAAATCCTGTCAAATAAGGTCTGTCACTCGTTGAATTATTTTCAGCACTGCAAAAGTAGTCAATCTATCCAACGAAGTACTTAAAAAAAAGGATAAATGCAAACAATGGAACAATAAAACAGAATTATTGGCTATCCAATATCCCGCCTTGAAAAGTTATTGTTCAAACCTCCCCGATCCCTCGCAATTGCAATGTTTGAAAGAGATTTTTAGCTCTACACCTTAGCCTGTAGGTCGTTTTCCGGCACTTAACACTCCCACTTGAAACTGACTGTCAGAATCTGTTATTTTTAAATAATTCAACTAAGATCCGTTTGGTACTCGTTTTAACTATAAAGAGGATTTTGAGGGAAATCAATGGGGGCACCGAGGGGCTTTCGAGGGATCTACCCCTCCTAACCCCCAGGAAACCCCCAGGTAACCCCCAGGAAAGCCCCAGGAAAGCCCCTCGATACACTGAACAGAAACAGAATAAAAGTCATTCAGATATATATAACGAAATTATCGGGAATTATTTGGGTGATAATAAGATATTCGGCTTAATTCCTAACAGGTATTTTGCCAATTTTTCTTTACTCAAAAATGAAAGAAATTGAAAAGAAGTGAACAGGACACTGTGCAGTCAGGTAAATATATCACTACAATCATTTAGAGGTCGGCTTTTAAGAAATTATCCGGCGAATTATAATTATGGTCAATTTGTGGGGAAACACATAAAACCGTAAAAAAAAAAGTTGGATGCATTGTGGGAAAAATATGGAATAAAATTTTCAATAGTTTTGTTATCAAATCAATGGCTTGTTTGTATATTTGCATTGTAATTAAAAAAGATAATTATTATGGCACACATAGCAGGTATTACAATCGAAAAAGATAAAAGTGGAAATGCACGATATGCCCGTATTGATTTAAAAAAATATGGAAAACAATTAAGTGCATTTTTTCAGGAACTGGGTATTCAGGACGAAGTATCAATGTATGATCCTAAATTTGTTGCTAAAATAAAAAGAAGCGAAAAGCAAGCCGAGGAAGGGAAAGTACAGAGATTAGATCTGAACGATATATGGAAATAGATTTAACCGATGAAGCAAGAAAAGACCTACTTAAACATAAACGCTCCGGGAATAAGGGTATTATGAAAAAAGTAGAATTATTGTTATTTGCCATTTCGGAAAATCCCTATGTAGGTATAGGTCAGGTTGAACAATTAAAGCATTAACTTTTAGGTAAATGGTCTCGCCGGATAAATAATGAACACCGGATTGTTTATTCTATTAATGAAGAAAGGCAAATTATTACTATACATTCATTGTTTGGACATTACGAGAAGTAATTTCATACAACATTTAGTAACCACATCTAATTATTAGTTGTGGTTTTTTTAACCTGACCATTTCTTTACAGATGACATATCTTAAACATTTTTGTTATTTATAAGTGTTCAACAGTAAAAAAATGGGTGGGTAATGCAGATGTTACGGAACTTATTGAGTGCGTTCCAACATTTACTCTAAAAATGTGTACTTTTGTTCTTCAATTTTATCAGATAACATCATGGAAGTATATTTAGCCCCGATGCAGGGACTCACCGACTGGATATTCAGGGAATCATTCTACGAACATATTGGAAAGTTCGACAAAGCGTTTGCACCGTTTATCAGGGTACAAAACGGTGATTTTTATCATCCAAGCCAGTGTAACGACATATTGCCGGAACATAACACCTTTCAAAAGCCAATACCTCAGTTTCTTGGTAACGATGGTGATTCATTTAAACATTTTGAGGAATTGTGCCTGAAACATGAATATACCGAAGTAAATATAAACCTGGGCTGCCCGTTTATAAAAGTCACCAGCAAGGGAATGGGAGCCGGTATGCTGCCCCATCCCGATAAGGTAGCTGGATTTTTGGAAAAGGTCTTTGCAGATACAAAACTGACTGTATCGGTAAAATGCAGGCTGGGGTTGGAACATGCAACTGAGTTTGAGCAACTGATACCGGTATTCAATGACTTTCCGATAGAGGAAATGATTATCCACCCACGGATCGGGAAACAAATGTACAAGGGGGAAGTGGACCAGGAAGCTTTTGCACGCTATGCTCCGCTGTTGAAACATCCCATCTGCTATAACGGTGATATTATGACGATCGCAGATCTTGAAAAGGTGCAGGCAATTATGCCGGGCATTAACCGGATTATGACAGGCAGAGGAATATTACAAAATCCTTTTTTGCTTGCTGAAATCAGAAAACATGTTTTATCAAGGGCTGAAAAAATAAGCATGCTCAGGAACTTCCATATTTCACTGATAGAGCGTTGTAAAGAAAAATACTCCGGTGATCTGAATATAGTACGCAGGTTGGAAGAAATGTGGACATACCATGCTGAAGGATTTGAAAACGGCCGAAAGATATTTAAACAGGTAAAAAAATGCAATACTTTGGCTAAGTATGAAGTGGTGTTATTTAAAGCGGTAAATGACTTGCTATAACCTACAGGCAACCACGTAGACAAGTTCATATAATGTGAGAAATTCACATACGAAAACTACATAATCAGTATTCAGGATACATTGATCAAAGATAGGATTGAGAATTAAAAAATGCGGGGCAGAAAGTTGTAAGCCGGTTATCCTGCCATAGTTTCCTGTTTTTTATGATACAGAAGGAATGAGAAAAGAGTTCAACTTTTCTCATTCCTTCTTTGTTATTATAGCATTAAAACACATAAACAAAACAATTCAAACCTGAATGGCATATAATAAAATATTAACTGATAAAGTCAGGATGGCACTTGGTCCTTTGCCAAATATAGAAGAAAAAAGGATGTTTAGTGGCATAACTTTTATGGTGGAGGGTAAAATGTGTGTCAGTGTAGGCGATGACAGAATCATGTGCCGCATTGATCCTGTGATTCATGAACAGGTTATTCATAAAAATGCCTGCAAGACAGTAATTATGAAAGGAAGGGAATACAAAGGGTATGTGTATATTCAGGAGGAAGGACTAACTACAAAAGAAGATGTTGATTACTGGGTAGGACTAGCTCTTGATTTCAATAAAAAAGCAAAAGCTACAGCTAAAACAGAAAAAAAGGGTTGATTAGTTGAAACCAGTGTTGTTGAACTCAAAATATAAGAACCATTATTTTACTTTTCATGCTAATTTTTATGCAGGTATTCTTATTTCCCGATTGAATAAATTGCACATGAATACAACTTAAATAATTCACTACCTGAATTTCCACAACATGACACTTCAATATACGTCCGACCTACATTTGGAATTCCCTGAAAACAAGGCATACCTTGATGCAAACCCTATAAAGCCCGTTGGGGACATTCTAATATTGGCGGGGGATATTGTACCTTTTGCTATCATGGACCAACATAATGATTTTTTCAGTTATGTGTCCGATCATTTTAAAGCAACCTACTGGATTCCGGGCAACCATGAGTATTATCATAACGATATTGTAAAGAGAAGTGGCGTGTTGAATGAAAATATCCGATCGAATGTATTTCTGGTGAATAACACCACTGCAGTAATCGACCATGTTGAACTGATATTTTCAACACTCTGGTCAAAAATAAGCGAAAAGCATGAAAAGCTGCTTGAACAGGCCATGAATGATTACAGGTTTATTAAGAATGAACAAAAACCATTTACAGCACAACAATCAAATGCTATTAATGTGGAAGATGTCAATTTCATACAACACACATTAAACAAAAACAGTACCTTTAAGCGGGTAGTTATTACCCATCATGTTCCAACATTTAAAAACGTTCCCATCAAGTACAAAGGGAATATCCTGCATGAAGCTTTTGGGGTGGAACTATTCGAAATGATTGAAAAGTACGGACCCGATTATTGGATTTACGGCCATGTTCACCGGAACAATCCGAAATTTGAAATAGGGAAAACAACCTTGCTGACAAATCAATTGGGATATGTAAAAAAAGAGGAACATAAAATGTATAAAGCAGCTACCACAATAGCTTTTTAAGTTGAAGCTTGTGTCAGACCTGATATACTGACAGTCTAATTCATTCGCTGTGTGGACTATTCCCTGTAGGTACCCTTTAGGTACCGGGTGTAAAAGCAACTGTACAGAAAATATCACTGCCATGTTCAACATCTGCTTTTTTTGTTCAGAGCTGTTTATTTACATAAATACAGGATTTATTTCAACAAACGCTCTGGTAAATTGTTAGTACATACGATTAAGTACGCAATTTACGCATCACTCATTTTACTAAAAAACATCATGATGCTGGGAGATAAAAAATTAAAAGCCTTTATACCGACCGTTGAACCTGAAAGAGCCAAAGAATTCTACATGAATGTATTAGGTTTAAAGTTAATGTCGGAGGATTATTATGGGATGGAGTTCTATTCAAACGGGACTTTATTAAGAATAAATACGGTCAACAAATTACACCCACATCCATTTACTGTTTTGGGTTGGGATGTAGAAGACCTACCTTCCACGATTGGATCACTAAACCGTGCCGGAGTCAACTTTGAAAGATACAATTTTTTAGAACAGGATACCATTGGTATATGGACAGCTCCCGGAGGTGTTAAAGTGGCCTGGTTTAAAGATCCGGATGGAAATCTTCTTTCATTGACCGAACATATTAATTTGATAACCGATACGGTTGAAAATAACTGACGATCATAATCAAAAGGTACAATGGGAGCTGATAATGACAGGAATGAATTAATGAAAAAAGAACTCAGGAATACTTCTCCAAAGCCCGGAGATCCATCCTCCAAAAACAGTCTTCCCGACTGGAACAACCTGTACAATGACATGGACGTGGAAGATATGCCCTGGTATTTACCTGATTTAGACCCTGATTTAAGAGAGGCATTAAGTAAATACCAGGTAGACTCAGGCAGTTTTCTTGATGTAGGAACCGGACCGGGGACACAGGCTATTGCCCTTTCTAAAATGGGCTTTGAAGTCGTGGGTGTTGATATTTCATCAATAGCAATAGAGAAAGCACAAAAATTGAATGAAAAAGTGGTTTTTTTACAAGATGACATACTTAACACACGAATTAACCTAAAATTTAATTCTATCTTTGACAGAGGATGTTTTCACATTATTGACGAAAATAAAAGGCAGGTTTACATAACGGAAATTACAAAATTATTAACTTCGGAAGGCATGCTTTTCATGAAGTGTTTCAGCGATAAAAATCCGGATACCGGATATGGACCCTATCATTTTTCAGGATCATTGATTGAATCCCTGTTTAGTGAAAGGTTTGCCATCCTGGAAATAAAAGACTCAATTTACCAGAGTATGTTAACCCATGATAATCAGACGCTATTTGTAGTAATGAAAAAGAAAAAAGATAATTAAATAGATAAACAATAACAAATCAACAAACTGTATGAAAGACTTAACATTGATTACAACAAGTACCTCTCTGGAAGGGTACAGGGTTACAAAACAATTAGGTTTGGTTCGTGGAATAACCGTTCGTTCAAGAAGTATTGTCGGTAACATCGCCGGAGGATTTATGACTATATTTGGAGGTAGAAGTGCCATATACACCGAATTATGTGAAAATGCACGGGAAGAAGCTTTTCAGCTGATGATTAAGCATGGTCAGGACTTGGGATGCAATGCCATAATCAATATGCGGTACGATGCAAATGATGTTATGAATGGGCTGACTGAAGTACTGGCATATGGGACAGCTGTTGTTGTTGAGAAAATAATTTAACTTTATGAGCACAATAAAAAACTGGCATGCAAAACATTTTGAGACATTAAGCTTTGGTGGCAAAATTGCTGATTCTGTAGCAAAAGGAATGGGATCGTGGAGATTCATTATCATTCAAACTATTTTAGTATTACTTTGGATGGGGTTAAATCTGGTAGGTTTTATTTACCATTGGGATGTCTATCCATTTATCCTGCTCAATCTGGTATTTTCAACCCAGGCAGCCTATGCAGCTCCCATTATTATGATGTCGCAAAACAGGCAAAATGATCGTGACCGTTTACATGCTGAGGAGGATTACAAAACGAATGTTGATGCAAAAAAGGAAATTGAAGCTCTGTCAATCATACTGAAAACTATAGAAGTAGAGAAATTAGACAAAATCATTATCATGTTGCAGGAATTGAAAAATACTCCTTCAAAATAACAGGCATAATGATCTTTTAATTGATATAAACCGGTTGAATTTATGCAAGTAAGTTAAGCCGGTTTTGTTTTATAACTGAGATTGGATGAGGCTTACCTGACCTAATAATTCACTTATCATACCAGATTATAATGTGAAAGGACTGTTTTTTTAGTTGAAGATAATTGAATAATGAAAAAAGATTGTAATTTTACGTCCTGATTTAACACAAAACGTTATTTAAACAGACAACTGATATCCTTAAAACAATTAACAACCAATCCAATATGAGTAAAGTTAGAAATATTATCTTAGTCGTTCTTGCCGGATTTATTCTGGCCTACATGTATATGCCAACAGTCAGTTTTGGTTTTACAGGATTTACTGCTCTACTCGTAGTTTTAATTGGTATTTGGGTTGTACTGAATAATCCGTTTAGTATTATTCAAACTGAAAACAATACCCCATCATTTAAACTCGGAAAACCGGGCAAAGTATCCTTTGTATTATTGGGTATTATACTTCTTTATATGACCGTTGTTCCCATAGTTACAAGTTGGGCACTTCTGCACACCGATCAATACCGGGATTTAATCGGGAAAGTGGAAACCGAATCGAACCTATCCACTCACATGCTACCTATTTCCATTGAAAAAATACGGGTGGTCGATCAATCGTTGGCTCAGATACTGGGAGACAAGGTGCTTGGTTCCCAACCGGCACTGGGTAGTCAGGTAACACTGGGAGCATTTAATATTCAAAAGGTAAACAATGATTTGTATTGGGTAGCTCCCCTACTCCATTCAGGCTTCTTCAAATGGCAGAAAAACATAGAGGGCACAAATGGATATGTTATGGTCAATGCCTGTAATGAACGGGATGTAAAACTCGTACAGGAAATAAATGGGAAGAAAGTGTACATAAAGTACCAATCGGAGGCTTATTTCTTTGATAACCTTGAACGTTATCTTTATTTCCATGGTTACTGGCATGTTGGCCTGACAGATTATTCCTTTGAAATAGATGATGCCGGTACTCCATACTGGGTAGTTACAAAATACACGAAAACGATCGGTTTTGCCGGTGACGAGGCCAAGGGGGTAGTAATAGTAAATGCACAGACCGGAGAAATCAACGATTATAGTACTGAAAACACTCCGAAATGGGTTGATCGTATACAACCCGGTGAATTTGTTGAAACACAATTAAACGACTGGGGAAATTTCGTAAAAGGGTACTGGAACTTCTCCAATGAAAACAAGCTAAAAATTACGGAACCGGTCTCCATGGTATATGGCGAAGACAATAATGCCTATTGGTATACCGGATTAACATCAGTAGGATCGGATGAATCGACGGTTGGATTTGTACTGGTGAATACCCGCACAAAAAAGGCTGTCTGGTACAAACAAAGCGGTGCCACCGAGAATGCAGCACAGAATTCAGCAAAAGGGAAGGTTCAGGAAAAGGGATTTTATGCCTCATTACCCATCCCGTATAACATCAACAATATCCCGACTTATGTAATGACCTTGAAAGACAATGGTGGTCTGGTAAAAATGTATGCTATGGTTGCCATTGAGGATTACACCATTGTGGGAGTCGGCAATACACTGAGGGAATCGCTCATGGCCTACAAAAATGCATTTAACCAGTCGGGCAACAAGATCAATACCAAAAGCAAAACAGAGAAGAACATTATAAAATCTGTTATTACCCGCATAAACGGGGATGTGAAAAACGGAAATACCTACTATTATTTCACGTTGAAAAACATGCCGAAGGTCTTTATCGGATCCTCCCAGATATCCAATGATTTTCCATTGACAAGCCTTGGAGATAGTGTTTATATCACATTTGATAATGACAATCAGGAAGTAATCGATGTCTCGACATTTAAAAACAAGAACTTCAGCAAATAAAACCTATACTTTATGAATCATCCGGTGACTTTATTCATTGGATGATTTTTATTAATAAATCAACTAAAGAAAGACTACTAATGAATTTATGCGCATCATTTTCAGAGATTAACTGGCTGGCAGTTGCAGTGGTTACCATATTCTCTTTTATGCTGGGAGCCTTCTGGCATTCCGTATTATTCAACAAGGCCTGGAAAGAAGATTCCAACTCTGTGTATAATTCTGAGAACAGAGGCAATCCTGCCATATTATTCGGATTAACAGGAATCCTACATTTGGTAGCTGTTATTGCCCTGGCAATGCTTATTGGTCATAGTTCAACTGCTGTATGCGGATTGTTATATGGTTTAACCATCAGCTTAGTTTGGGTATCCACCAGTATCGGAGTTACATACTTATTTGTGGGAAGATCTTTACGGTTGTTTCTGATCGATGCAGGGTTTTATGTTGTATTCTATTCAATAGCAGGATTGATACTTGCAATCTGGTAATTTCAAATAATTCATAATTCACAATGGGTAATGCATAATTACACTTTGCGTTTTAAAAAAGAATGACAAAGAAATCTTTCAAAAACAGTCTGGTTGATCTATTCGGGCTAAGTAACATTGTTCGATCACTTCGTTACCGGAATTATCGTCTTTTCTTTTACGGTCAGAGCATCTCGTTGATAGGTACCTGGATACAACGGATTACAGTGCCCTGGTTGGTTTACCGGCTCACAGGTTCTGTTTTTCTATTAGGATTGGTTGGATTTGCAGGTCAGATACCAACCTTTTTAGTATCTCCTTTTGCCGGAGTACTGATCGACAGGTGGAATCGTCATAAGATCCTGGTGATTACTCAAATACTGGCGTTAATACAGGCTTTGGTACTGGCTCTTCTTTTTTATGAGAAATCAATCAGTGTGTGGCATATTGCTATTTTAAGTGTTTTTCTTGGAATCATCAATGCCTTTGATATGCCGGCACGGCAATCATTCGTGGTAGATATGATTGAGAAAAAGGAAGACCTTGGGAATGCTATTGCGTTGAATTCGTCCATGGTAAACAGTGCCCGGCTAATCGGGCCTTCCATTGCAGGAATCTTAATTTCACTGACAGGTGAAGGAATGTGCTTTATGATCAATGCCATCAGTTATGTATTTGTTATTGCATTCCTGCTAATGATGAAGATTACCCCACGAAAAATCGAAGTTCAGGATACCAATGCCTTTCAAAAATTCAAAGAAGGCTTTACCTATACATTTGGCTCTTTACCTATCAGGTATATCATTTTGTTACTGGCGTTGGTAAGTTTAATGGGTATGCCTTACACAGTACTTATGCCCGTATTTGCAAAGTCCATCCTGCACGGCGGATCTCATACATTCGGGTTTCTTATGGGAGCTACCGGCGTAGGAGCTTTAATGGGTGCAGTGTATATGGCATCACGAAGAAGCGCTGCAGGACTTGAGAAATTTATTCCGTGGTTTGCAGGTATCTTTGGTTTAGGGCTCATTCTGTTTTCTTTATCGACAAACTTTATACTATCCATGTTCTTATTACTTATTACAGGTTTTGGAATGTTGATGCAAATGACTTCGAGCAATACCATCTTGCAGACCATTGTAGATGATGACAAACGTGGACGGGTTATGAGTTTCTACACCATGGCCTTTATGGGAACTGCTCCGTTCGGAAGTTTATTAGCCGGTGCATTAGCCAGTAAAGTAGGTGCCCCCAATACATTGTTTATTGGAGGAGTGGCATGTATCCTGGGAGCCATCCTCTTTATGCGAAAACTCCCTGAAATCAGAAGAAACATTCGCCCAATTTATATCCGGTTAGGAATACTCCCTGAGATTGCTACCGGTATCGAAGTAGCAACCGAACTAACCACTCCTCCTGTAGAATAACAATGAGTAAAAAATACAGTTAAATTTTAAAGAATATGGATACTATAATATCAGAAATTCGCAGTGAACTACAAAAAAACATCGACTTAAAAACACAGGAATCAAGTCGTAAGTTTTTTAAAGAAGAAATTCAAAGTTATGGAGTGAAATCAGTTTTTGTTTCAAGAATGAGCAAAGACTATTTCAAATCTATTAAAAACAATTCCAAAGAAGAGATATTTGGATTGTGTGAACAACTCTGGAAATCGCAGACATTGGAAGAGTCTTTTATAGCCTGCAACTGGTCGTATTTCGTACACAAAGAATACCAACCAAATGATTTTAAAGTGTTTGAGAAATGGATTTCGAACTATGTAAACAATTGGGCATCATGCGATACCCTTTGCAACCATACGGTAGGAGAGTTTATTGAAATGTATCCGGAGTATGTAGTCCGGTTAAAAGAAATGGCAAAATCCGAAAACAGGTGGATGCGCAGGGCTTCTGCAGTTTCATTAATAATACCAGCCAAGAAAGGGTTGTTCTTACAGGATATATTTGAAATTGCAGATATGTTATTGATGGATAAAGATGATTTAGTTCAAAAGGGATATGGTTGGATGCTTAAAGTTGCCTGCCAAAAACACCTACAGGAAGTCTTCGATTACATTATCCGCAATAAATCCATCATGCCACGTACGGCATTACGCTATGCCATTGAAAAAATGCCGGAAGACATGAAAAAGAAAGCCATGGAAAAGTAGACATGCAGAAGTGTGTTTTTGATAGGAAATCAAAAGAAACTATTTGCATATGCAGACGCAAAGACTCAAAATATTATTTAATTAAATATTTGTTTCTTTGCGTCTTTGTATGCAATTATATCGACAAAGAAATTATTAAAGCAATGAGTTAGTACATTTATTCAAAATTCACGTTTTATAAGTATTAACTCGATATACAAAATTACAAATAAAATTATGATTGAATTTTTAGGGAATAAGATACTTCCTGTAGATATTGTACTTGCACCTGAATGGTGGAATAAGAATGAGAATATATGCTTCGACAGGGATTTTTTCTTCCATCCTTTAAAGCGGGTGGAAGAAGAACAGAAAATGGAAAAAATACTTTATGAACGCTGGGGACAATACGGTTTGGGAGAGCAAAAAGCAGTAGTACGTCCTGAGATAGGTGCTGTGCACCTGGCATCAGGATTCCTGCTTTCAGAAATGTTAGGTTGCACAGTGAATTATTCTGAGAATCATCCACCTCAGGTATTGTCGGCACACCATGAGACACTGGAAATAGATGTAGAAAAAGCATTTAGTTCGGAGGCTTTTCATCATGTGACCGATTTGACAAGTGCCCTGAAGAAAAAGCACGGATACCTGACCGGTGATATAAATTGGGGCGGTGTGCTGAATATTGCCATGGATTTGCGTGGTGAAGATATCTTCATGGATATGATGCTTTCTCCCGAAGAAACAAATAGTTATTTTGATGGAATTGCACAAGTGATCGAAAAGTTTACATCGTTTATGCAGGCTGAAACAGGTTCAACTTCCATCTCTGTGAATCGTGGAGTGAGACATATGAAAAAGCCGGTGTTCCTGCATTCAGAATGTTCGCATACCATGATATCCGCGGAAGATTACGAATCCTTCCTTTTGCCGTATGATATCAGGTGGAGTGAAAAACGCCCGTTTGGCATTCATTACTGTGGTCCCGATCCACATAGGATGGCAGCCAGTTTTGCCAAAATACCCCATCTTGATTACCTTGATCTGGGTTGGGGAGGCGATGTCAAAGAACTTCGAAAACATTTACCTGAAACATTTTTCAATATAAGGTTGAGTCCTGTTGAAATTGCCAGACAATCGAACAATGAAATCAGGGAAACAATTACACGATTGGTGCATGACTCAGGAAATCCCTTTCTGACGGGTGTTTGTTGCATTAATATGGATGATTCGGTTTCGGATGAAAGCATCAGTACTATTTTTAAAACTGTAGATGAATTGAGAAAAGAATTTACAACAAACATAGCTTAAACGTATGGCCAAAATATTTAATAATCAGTTAGCCGATTCACAGGCTACAGAGGTAGTACCAATTAAACCGGAGAACTTTGATTTCGAGAGATACCAGGATTATGCAGAAGGATTGAACAAAGCGTGTTCATCGTTTTGGCAAAAAGAATCAGGTGTATTGGTGTACCGTCGTATGCGGGTAGCCGAATGCTTTTCCTTTGGTTGCCGCGACAAAGAACGATCGCTTGGTCTTCAGCTTGGTGCACTTGAAAAAAGCATGCTCTATCAGGCAGATGTACCTAATTTTCTGGAACCATGGTATGGAATTGGCACTGTTGCCAGTGCTTTTGGTGGTGACTATATCTGGCCTGAAGGAAATGCTCCAGCTTTAAGAGCACCCTTTACGACGATTGATGAAGTGTTAGCGTATGAACCACAGGAAGTTGCAACGACTCCTATTGGAAAGCGTACTCTGGAAATGATTGAATACTTTATGGACTGTACAAAAGGCCGCTTGCCTGTTTCACTTACAGATACCCAGTCACCGCTTAATATGATTGGTCATTTGTATCCGTTGGATCAATTTTTCATGGATATGCTCCTTGAACCTGAAAAAGTCCAGATACTGTTCGAACGGTTGGCTGATCTGTCTATCCGGTTTAACCGGGAACAGACAAAACTGATTGGTTCAGCATTGGCATCACCCGGGCATGGTTTTGCATCTTCAAACCAATGGTCTGGTTTGGGCATGAGTGATGACAATGCCATTATGATTTCACCGGATCAATACCTGGAACTGGCATCACCATCGGTGGGTAGAATTTGTGAACCATTGGGTGGACCTGTTTTTCACTCATGTGGGGATTGGTCGGGATTGGTGGACACTGTACTCGGGATAAAAGATCTGAAGATGGCTGATGGTGCTTTTTCAGCACAGACTGACCCTGGTGCTACAAACAACCTTGAGGCATTTCACCAGTTTGCTCATACAGGGGTTATTCTCAATGCCCGAATAGTTGGAGACCCGGAAACAATACGTGAACAAGTTCACCGATTGTGGGTACCCGGTATGAAACTGGTAGTGGCAACTTATTGCGACACACCTGAGGAGCAAGAGAAAGCCTATCAACAGGTTCATGAATACTGTAAATAAAACCTTCAAATAATGTCTATACCTGAAAAAACACACACAAAGCCACAATCCAATATCCGTTGGGTAATGGTTGCCTTGCTATTTTTTGCGACTACCATCAATTATATCGACCGGCAGGTGATTGGGTTGTTGAAACCTTTCATTCAGGGTGATCTCCATTGGGATGAGGCTGATTACGGATATATCGTCACAGCATTCCAGGTTGCATATGCTATAGGCATGATAATCAGTGGGCGCTTATTGGATAAATTTGGAACCAAAATCGGATACTCTCTCTCTATCTTCGTATGGAGTATCGGAGCAACCCTGCATTCACTGATGCATTCGGTATTCGGATTTGGTGCTGTACGGGCAGTATTGGGCTTTGGTGAAGCAGGTAATTTCCCTGCAGCAGTAAAGACGATTGCCGAATGGTTTCCAAAAAGGGACAGGGCATTTGCCACCGGTATTTTTAATTCCGGATCTACCATTGGAGCCATCGTAGCGCCGGTTATTGTTGCAGCCGTTACCATAAGTTTTGGATGGAGATGGGCCTTTATCATTACCGGGTCATTAGGCTTTATCTGGATTGTTTTTTGGCAGATATTCTATCAGTCACCCTTAAAGCATAAAAAAGTTTCAGCTTCCGAACAAAGCTATATTCTTTCCGACCATCTTTCTGAAGAAAATGAGAAGGGTATGAGCTGGAGTAAATTGCTCCGGTACAAACAAACCTACGCCATCTGTTTCTCCCGTTTTATTACCGACTGGGTATGGTGGTTTTTTCTTTTCTGGATGCCTGACTTTTTAAACAAGAGCCAGCATATGGACATCAAGGCAACTGTATTGCCACTTATCATCATTTATACAATGGCCAGTTTCGGAGGTATTTTGGGTGGAGCACTTTCTTCCGGATTTATTAAATCAGGCCGCTCTATTGACTTCTCACGCAAAACAACCATCCTGATATGTGCACTACTGGTTTTACCACTTATTTTTGTAGCACAAATACAAAATGGTATGCTGGTAGTGATTCTGATTGGTTTGGCTGCTGCCGCTCACCAGGGATGGGCTTCCAACATCTATACGGTTGTTTCAGATATATATCCAAAGAATACAGTGGGAACCATGATCGGGTTATCCGGCTTTACAGGAGCTATCGGTGGTGCATTGTCTGCATCGTTTGTCGGGCTGATCCTTAAATTCAGCGGAAGCTATACGCTGATATTTGCAATTGCAAGCAGCATGTATCTGCTGGCATGGTTGACGCTTAAGATTTTTATTCCCCGAATTCAGGAAATAAAACTAAATAGGGACACTAATTTTTCTTAGCAATTAACAGTCTGATTTTAAAGGTACAACTTTTACAATTGGGGCTTGTGCGTTTTTTTATTATAGTTTTTTCTTTCAAAAAAATCAACAAATGGGATATTGTTTATATCAATAGAAGTCCGTACATTTGGAGCGAAATTTTACAATTTAATACTAAAAACTATGAAACTATTCAGAAAATGCCAATTCGCAGTAGCATTGTTTTTATTTATCGGTTGGAATGCACGGGCACAAATCAATGTTTCCGACGGTTTTGAAACCAGTCAGCTTAGTAAAATATGGAGTACAGACCGAATGGAAACAAGATCCTTTGAAATTCAATCAACGGTAATACGTAAGGGTAAAAGTGCAGCAAAGATAACAATACAAACAGGAGATAAAACAGAAGCAGGTACCGGCACTTCAGCAACTTCCGAACGTGACGAATTAATGGAAGACCGTTCATTGGTTTCGGTTGAAGGAGTGAAATATGAGTATAAATTCAGCATGTTCCTGCCAGAATCGTTTCCGATAGTAAGTACCAGACTGGTAATTGCACAATGGAAACAGTATTGTCCTTCGGGACAAGCCTGCTCCGATGACAGTCCGGTAGTTGCTATCCGGTATCAATCAGGCAAATTATTTGTTACGCTTCAAACCGATTCAGGCAGGGTAACTTTATACACAATGAAAGATGAAATACGGAACAAATGGCTGGACTTTAAATTCCAGATACGATTTTCAAAACAAAACAATGGAGAAATCCAGGCCTTCCTGAATGATAAAGAAATTGTTAATTTTAAAGGAATTGTTAGTTATTCAGAAAATCGTGGTTATCTTTCAAAGAACAGATATTATTTTAAAATGGGATTATACCGGAATGTAATGTCTGAACCTATGACAATATACATAGACGAATACAGCAAAAAAGAAATAGGTGGATAAATTTGCCATGTCCGGAAGCATTTGTTTTGATTTTCGTATGAACTCCACTATTAAATCATCAGGTTATAATTAAATAATTAAAGATGATAGATGGATTTTTGCAGCCTACATGTCTGATAAAATGCATGTTATCTGAGTAGTCCAACTTATAAAATCAAAAGCCTATAAAAGCAGTATCTAATTCTGTTTTTATGGGCTTTTATTGTTAGTGGAAATTAGCTATGATGAACCCTTCAAACTCCCAAACTCTCTAACTCTTCAAACTCTTCAAACCTGATTTATCTTACATCTCATTATCATCTCTTTTACATCTCTTTTACTTGTAACCATATTTGAGTCACATCAAAGCCGTATATAGGACATGTCTTTAATGATATGGGACATCTATGGCTTTGATGTGACTCAAATATGGCTCAAATATGGAATGAGGTAAAACAGATGATGGACAGATGTAAAACAAATGGATAAAGACACACCCTGATTTCATGAACATTTATATTGGAAGTCTGTTAAACAAATACGAAAGGTTTTGACAGTTTCTAACCATAATAATTACAGATCATGAGAAAGTTAATCTTAAAAATGTCCATCTCGGCTGATGGATTTGTAGGAGGGCCAAACGGAGAAATTGACTGGATATTCAGGAGCATGGACGAGAGTGTTGTTGGGTGGACTGTAGAAACGCTCCGTCAAGCAGGGTTACACATTATGGGCAGCCGCACGTTTCATGACATGGCTTCGTACTGGCCTGCTTCGAATGAACCGATTGCAGCTCCAATGAATGAGATATCCAAGGTGGTATTCACCCGGAAGAGATTTATAGAACCAACCAGTGACGAACTTACAACCAACGCGTTAAAGGATGCACGGATGTATTCGGAAGGATTGTTTAATGTATCCGACACACTTTCACTACACGCACATACCTGGGCAAATGCTGAGGTAGCAACCGGCAACCTGACTAATGAAATTGCCAGGTTAAAGCAACAAGAAGGTAAATTCATCCTGGCACATGGCGGAGCAGGTTTTGCACAAAGTCTGGTCAGGTTGGGTCTTGTCGATGAATACCGGCTCCTGATTCATCCTGTTATTCTGGGTAAAGGCCTGTCGCTGTTTTCAACGGCTACGACACCGTTTGATTTAAAACTGGAAAGTTCAATTACGTTCAAAACAGGAGTTATTGCGAATGTCTATATTCCACAAAATAAAATACAGAATTGAATCTAAGACGAGGAAAAATGATTCAAACACATCAAGTCTGTCATATAAGTCACAATTATATGTGAATATTTCATTAAGAAAATATCTAATGTAATTTAAATTCTACTTGCCTGTTTGTTGTCTGCCTGAACTATCATTCGGCTATAAAAACTCTTTTTTTCAATTTATCCAAATTTATTAATTATCAACTTATAAAAAGCTAATTATATGCGTATTATAAATTATTTAAAGTTCGTTTAATACATTATTTTGTACTAATTAATCCTAAACATCTTATATAGAAATACGTTTGCACAAACATCTTTTGATTCTAACTGTTTCAGTAAATAATCAAAACTAATAAGATGGCAAAACTACATTTCTTTCTGAAATTAAATCCTCCACGAGCTTCATTTACAACGGATATGACTGATGAAGAAAAATCAGTCATGCAACATCATGTGAACTATTGGAGACCTTATGTTGACAATGGAATTGTGCTGGTGCTCGGTCCTGTACTTGACCCGAAAGGAGGGTTTGGTATTGCCATTATTGGTGTTGATGATGAGAAGCAACTTGAAACTTTGGTGCTAAACGACCCTGCCAATGGTCTTAATCACTATGAAATATATCCAATGAGGGAAACTTCTAAGTTTATTGTATCCGGTGATTAACCCTTTTTCCAAGGTAGCAACGTGTTTTAGTTGACTTTCATAATAATTATAATAATTGAATAATAAAGAAGTGGATTGGGAGTTTCTATGGAATTTCTATAAAGTCCCGATCATTTATTTTACCAAAAAAAAACAATAAGTATTATGAAAACAGTAAGAATTCATGAGTATGGGAATGCAGACGTTCTTCGCATGGAAGAAATGCCTGTTCCTCAGATTGCTGCAGATGAATTATTGATTAAGATTCATGCTGCATCGGTTAATCCGGTAGATTGGAAAGAACGGGAAGGTTTTTATCATATGCATTCATTGCCTTTCACGTTGGGTCAGGATTTTTCAGGGACAGTTGAAAAAGTAGGAAGTTCGGTTAAGGGGTATAAAGTTGGGGATGATGTTTATGGCCGACCTTCAGCTGACAAAGATGGATCGTATGCAGAATTCATCGAAGTAAAGGCTAATGAAGTGGCCTTAATGCCAAAAACAATTACGTATGACGAAGCTGCCACAATACCGGTAGCAGGAACAACTGCCTGGGAAACATTGATCAACAAAGCTAAAATTCAAAAAGGCCAAAGTGTTCTCATTCTTGGCGCTTCAGGTGGCGTGGGATCCATGGCTGTTCAAATTGCAAAAAATAAAGGGTGTCATGTGATTGGTACAACTTCCAATGCAAATTTTGATTTCGTAAGAAATCTGGGATGCGATGAGGTTATTGATTATACCAGTCAGGATTTAAGCGAACGGCTGCGTGATATTGATGTTGTGCTTGATACTGTAGGTGGTGAATTCCAGGAAAAGGCTTTTAAAGTTATAAAAAGGGGTGGAATTCTGGTTTCAATAGCCAGCAAGCCAAATCAGGAAACAGCCAACAGATTTGGAGTACGCTGTGAATATGCATCTGCAGGTCCAAATGCTCATATCCTGAACGAACTCAGGTCATTAATTGAAATGGGTCAACTCAGGCCGGTTATCGACAAGGTATTCCGTCTTGAAGATGCAAAACAAGCTCAAAACTATAGCCAATCGGGCAAAGCAAGAGGAAAAATTGTTTTAGAAGTTTTAAATTAAATTCAACTATTCCACTCTGATTCAAACTTCCACTAAAAACCAACGGCTTTGGTCGTTGGCAGTGGAAGTTATAAATAGCTTCTTACATCAAGAATATCCGGTTTATTATTTATCAATATGGCTACAACACATCAAGACCTAATCGACAAATTCTTTCTTGCATTTTCAAAACGAGATATGGAAGGTATTCAGCAAGTTATGGATAAAGATGTGATCTGGTATTTTTCAGGTCAGAATAAACTTGCCGGTACAAAGAAAGGGATTGACGAAGTGATTGCTTTTTTTGATACGATGGGTGATATTATGAGTGAATCAAAACCAACCATTGAAAAGTTGATTGTAGCTTCGAATGAAAATTATCTGATAGAATGTCAACATATAAAGACAAACAGAGAAGACGGCATTAATATCGAGCATGACGTCACTGTATTATGGACAATCGAGAATGGGAAAATTGTTTCAGGAAAACACTTTTTTGCCGATCCGAAAGCAGTGGATACCTATTTTAATTCTGTTCCATTGCACACAGATAAACTTATTGGTTTTAATCCGCTTATCGTGGGACAACTTTATGATACATCCATTACTAATGTCTGGCAAGCAATTACAAATGAAAGTCAAATGAAGGAATGGTATTTTGAAACTATGAATATATTTAAACCGGTAGTCGGTTTTGAAACGGAATTCAATGTTCGATCAAATGAAAAAAATTATCTCCATTTATGGAAAGTAACAGAAGTTATTCCCGAAGAGAAAATATCATACACCTGGAGATTTGGAGGTTACCCTGGAGAATCACTTGTTACTTTTGAAGTTTCAAGAGTAGATAAGTTGACCAAATTGAAACTAACGGAAGTGGGCATTGAAAGTTTTCCTCAGGATAATCCTGACTTTACCCGTGAAAGCTGGATAGAGGGATGGAACTATTTTATTTGTAACCGGTTAAAAGAATACTTAGAAAAGGCATACTAAAACTGATACATATTGTTACCTTATGATTAACTAAAACAACTATTTTATCAACAGATATGAGAAAAATAATTCTTTTTGATGCGGTGACTCTTGATGGATACTTCGAAGGTATTAACCATTCAATCGACTGGCATAATGTTGATGAAGAATTTAATCAATTTGCCATAGAGCAACTTGAAAATGCGGATATACTTTTATTCGGACGGGTTACGTATGATTTAATGGCAGGTTACTGGCCTTCAACAGGTGCAACCATTGACGATCCCATAGTAGCTCATAAAATGAACACCATTTCTAAAATAGTATTCTCGAAAACAATGGAAACTGCCAATTGGGAAAACACCAGATTGATAAAAGAGAATATTCAGGAAGAATTAACTTTGCTAAAGGAACAACCCGGAAAAGATATTTTTATTTTTGGCAGTGCAGACTTAGCTTCTACATTAAGGGAAATGAACCTAATCGATGAATACCGTATTATGATAAATCCGGTGGTAATCGGCGACGGAAAACCCTTATTTGCAAATATACATCACACATTGAATCTCAGATTACTTCATATAAAAAAATTTAATTCAGGGAATGTTTTACTTTATTACGAAACTCAACGTGTTTAAAAATGATTCTATAAAGATCTATTTAACTTGACTGTTGTTTCAAATCAAAGTAACTTTCCAACATAAAAAGTTTACTTAAAAAACACTATTATGGCAACAATAAACAAAACAAGAACAAGCTCAAGAACCAGGACTAAAACCGAACGTACAGGACAAGGAAAAATCAATCCTGTCAGTGAAAAAATCGTTCCTTTCCTGTGGTTCAATGACAATGCCGAAGAAGCAATGAATTTTTATATTTCAATCTTTAAAAATTCGAAAGCTTTAAATATTTCACGTTATTTAGAAGACAGTCGTAGACCGAAAGGGACAGTCATGGCAGCTACATTCAGAATTGAGGGTCATACTTTTTATGCGCTTAACGCAGGTCCTGAATTTACATTTAGTCCTTCAAACTCATTTTATGTTAGTTGCAAAACTCTTCCTGAGATTAAAAGACTCTGGGAAAAGCTTTCGGAGGGTGGGTCAGTAATGATGGAACTTAACAAATATCCATTCAGTGAAAGATATGGATGGCTTCAGGATAAATTTGGCGTCTCGTGGCAATTGATACTGGCTGAGAGCACAACTAAAATCACTCCTTTTTTGATGTTTTCAGGAAAATACCAGGGTATGGCAGAAGAAGCCATTAATTTCTATACTTCAAAGTTTAAAAATTCAGGCATTCTGAATATTATGCGCTATAATGAAGAATATCCGGGACCAACAGGAAAAGTTGTACATGCAGAATTTAAAATTAACGGACAAAAATTCATAGCAATGGATAGTGCCATAGAAATGGAATCTGTTTTCTCGCCAGCCATTTCATACTTTGTGACTTGTAAAACACAAAAGGAAGTAGATTACTATTGGGAAAATCTTTCGGAAGGAGGATCAATAATGCAATGTGGATGGCTGAATGATAAATTTGGAGTTACCTGGCAAATAGTCCCAACAATTTTACTAGAACTTATGAATGACCCTGATCCTGAAAAAGCAGGCAAGGTAATGAAAGCAATGATGCAAATGGAAAAAATTGATATAAAGACATTAAAGCAAGCATATAATCAGCACTGATTCTTAATAGGAAGTATTAGTCATAGTGATATAAATTGAACTTTAATAACCAATCATTTTAAAAACTCATTAGTATGACAACAATCACAAAAAATAATCATGTTAGTATTACTACTGAACCCGGTAATAAAGAAATCATTATAGTAAAGGAATTTGATGCTGATCGGGAGCTTGTTTTTAAAGCATTTACCGATCCGTACATGTATTCCCAGTGGATTGGCCCTAAAGGATTAAACATGAAAATTGATCGCTTTGAGCCACATAATGGCGGTAGCTATCGTTTTGTTCAGAAAGACCAGAAAGGCCATGAATTCGCCTTTCATGGAGTTTATCATGAAGTGCTTTACCCTGAAAGAATAATCAGCACCATGGAATTTGAAGGACTTCCTGAAAAAGGTCATGTGGAAATGGATACTGCAAAATTCGAAGTATTACCGGGTAGCCGTACAAGACTTACAATTCAGGCGATTTATCAATCTTTAGAAGACAAGGATGGAATAATAAATAACGGCATGGAAAAAGGCATAAACGAAGGTTTTGAGCGATTGGAAGAACTCTTGTCAAAGAATCTGACAAGCTGGGATATTTAGGCTAAGTACATAAAGCGTAACTTCCATAAAGCGTAAACTAAATCCTTCTTTTTTGCAGGAGTTAAAGCAAACGAATTATTAGCATAGCTAATGAGATAAGGGTTGCCGGTTAAAAGGAAAACATCATTATTCAGCCTAAAGGCTGAATAATGATGTATCTTTTTATTACAGAAATCCCAATTCGTTGTCCCTTTTACCAGTTCAAAATTACTTTGCCGCATTCTGCACTTTCCATAATATCAAACCCCTTTTGGAAGTCATTAATTTCGAAACGGTGAGTGATTACCGGCGTCAGGTCAATGCCAGTAATCAGCATTTGTTCCATCTGATACCAGGTTTCCCACATTTCACGACCATATATACCTTTTAGAGTCAGGGCTTTAAATATAATCTTATCCCATTGTACCGTGGTAGTATTCGGCAAAATCCCCAGCAATGCTATTTTAGAGCCATTGTACATATTTTCAATCATACTTTCAAATGCTAAGGGTGAACCTGACATTTCAAGTCCGATATCAAATCCGTGCATATGTAAGTTTTTGACTGCCTCTTCAATGCTTTCACCTTTACGGGGATTAATTGTCATTGTGGCTCCCATTTTCTTTGCAATATCCAATCGGTAATCGCTCAGATCGCTTACTACAATATTACGTGCTCCGGCGAACTTACAGATAGCCGTGGCCATGATTCCAATTAATCCGGCACCGGTAATCAGTACATCTTCTCCAATCATGGGGAATGACAAGGCTGTGTGGGTGGCATTACCAAAAGGATCCATGATAGAGGCAATCTCATCAGGAATACGTGGATCCAAATGCACAACATTTTCGGCAGGAAGCGATAGATATTCTGCAAAGGCACCATCACGGTTCACTCCCACCCCTATTGAGTTTTCACAAACATGCAATTTACCACGCCTGCAATTCCGACAGTGTCCACAAGCAATATGCCCTTCACCGGTAACACGCTCACCTATTCGGATATTTCGGACACCATGTCCTTTATCAACAACAATACCGACATATTCATGTCCTATGGTCATTGGTGTTTTTATGGTTCGCTGTGACCATTCATCCCACTTATAAATATGTAAATCAGTTCCGCAAATAGCGGTCTTCTTAATTTGAATCAACACATCATTGATTCCAACATGAGGCATGGGAATATCTTCCATCCAAATTCCCTTTTCGGGACGTAGTTTTACAAGTGCTTTCATATAATGGCGGTGGATTAGTGGATTAGTGGATTAGTGGTTGGTGGATTGGTGGATTAGTTATCAACTAATTACATTGAACTCCTTCGCCACTTTTGTAAAGGCAGTGATACATGTATCCAGCTGTTCCCTGTCATGGGCGGCTGATATCTGGACCCGTATCCTGGCCTGGTCCTTTGGTACTACGGGATAATAAAACCCGGTCACATATATTCCTTCATCCAGCAGTCGGTTAGCTATATCCTGAGACAATTTAGCATCGTAGAGCATAACGGCACATATAGCCGATTCGGTAGGTTTGATATCAAATCCTGCGGCTTTCATGGATTCAACAAAATACACGGTATTTTCATGAAGCTTATCCTGAAGTTCATTTGATTCATCCATCATTTCGAACATCCTGATGCCGGCAGCTGCAACCATAGGAGGTATGGAATTCGAAAACAAATACGGACGTGAACGTTGCCTTAGTAACTCAATAATCTCCTTTTTACCAGTTGTAAATCCACCGATTGCACCTCCAAAAGCTTTTCCCAATGTACCGGTAATGATTTCAATCTGTCCTCTTAAACCAAACCTTTCGGTAACACCACGTCCGGTTACTCCCACTACACCGGCAGAATGCGATTCATCCACCATAATCATGGCATTGTATTTTTTTGCCAGTTCGTATATTTTATCCAGAGGTGCAACATTGCCATCCATAGAGAAAACTCCATCTGTTACTATCAACCGGAACCTTTGTGCTTGTGAAGTCTTCAGTTGATTTTCAAGGTCTTCCATGTCAGCATTTGCATAACGGTACCGCTGTGCTTTACAAAGCCTAACACCATCAATAATGGAAGCGTGGTTTAGTGAATCTGAAATTATAGCATCCTCTTCGGTAAGCAATGGCTCGAAAACACCACCATTTGCATCAAAACATGCAGCATACAAAATAGTGTCCTCTGTTCCAAAAAAACGTGCAACAGCTGCTTCTAATTGCTTGTGAATGTCCTGTGTGCCGCAAATAAACCGAACAGATGAAACGCCATACCCATGTGTATCCAATCCTTTTTTGGCTGCATCAATCAGGGAAGGGTTATTTGACAATCCAAGGTAATTATTGGCACAAAAATTCAACACTTCTTTGCCATTGGCTACCCTGATCTTTGCACCCTGAGGCGATACAATCACTCGTTCATTTTTATACAAACCGGCCTGTTCGATACTGGTCAACTCATTTTGCAAATGCGATTTAAATTCCTGATACATAATAATCAATTTAGAATGAATGACTCATAATCCAGAGATAAAGCATGACAAACAAGTATAAAAAATCATTTTGTCAGCTAATGAAAGCAAAAGTAATTAAATTACCTGCCAAATATTCAAAAACAACTATTTTTTTGCTAAAATAATAGCATTTATTCAAAACGTAAAAAACAGAAAAGGCTACCTTCATATTTCAATGAAAATAGCCTTGTTAAGTTATAAATTAATAGTTCAGTATTCCTGTTTCCGAAATTTAGAATGATAGGTCAGTTTATAGACAAACGGATAAAACTGGCAAGCTACACAATAACCTAATGCGGATTCAAGAAAAGCACATGTGGCAAAAACACCTGTAATAGCGAGTGCCAGGTTATTTAATCCGAGCACATACGAAATCAGGATGCCCAGATTAAATACCAATCCGATACGGGCAGCAAATATCTTAGGGCCAGCATTTATCAACAACGGTTTTGCAAACAATGATTTAGCAATATTTCTTGACAAAAAAGCTAACGGACTAAAACGTGATAAATATCCTGTACGAAGGGAAAAGTCTATGATCAGGAATACTACCGGAAGAATATTACCTGTAATAACAAATACGGCAAGAAATAATATTGTGAATGCACCATTCAAACGGGCAACATGATCATCAATTTTTTTACTGGATATGGGGCAAAAGGTTGTTGTTTTCATATGTAGGTTTTTTTTTAAATTTTTACTATACAAAGATATACCGGTTATAAAGACTGCAAAATACCCTTTGTACAGTATTTTTCATACCACATTTATGTGATACTTTTAAACATTAATTTACTATTCAACTGATTATATGCAAATTAAAATACGCTCATTTAAATCTGTAAGATTTAAATGAGCCGACTCTTCTAAGCTTTAAACTGAATATATTAATTTTCTACCAGCTTTTTCATTACGGTTCTTGTTTCGGAATTAATTTTAATCATGTAAACTTCTTTAGGCAAGGCACAGAGATTAATATTTTACAGTTTCATTTTCATAATATTTTTCCTGAATTAGTACAATAGAAAGAGAGGATTGGTTGAGGGCTGGTTGGGGTTCAGTGAGGTTTGGCTCTCTCAATCCTCAACCAGCCCTCACCAAATTCTCTTCGATTATACTTTATACTTAAAACGAATGAGTGGTAAGGTCAGATGTATTGGGATATAAAAGAAAACAAACAAAAGGTTTAGGTGGAAGAACTTGCTGGTTAGGGTAGAATGATAGGAAATTGAATCTTCATTTCGACCGATATCAATCAGTTAAAACCAATTTCAATTGAATGAGCCAACTGAGAGTCAGGAATGATGCAACATTTGCAGATGAATGGATGATACAATTTAACTTTGCATTCAATTGTTTTTGATTATCCTTATAAATAGTGTACTTTTGTGCTTCTAATTGAAGATTATGGCGAATGACAGCATGGTGCTCCGCACCGAACATTTATTTAAGAAATACGGCAAACGTACGGTGGTTAGCGATGTTTCCATTAATGTAAAACAAGGTGAGATTGTGGGATTACTCGGCCCGAATGGTGCGGGTAAAACAACCACCTTTTATATGACTACGGGACTGGTTGAACCAAATTCAGGTAAAATTTTCCTGAACGACGAAGAGATTACAAATTTTCCGGTATACAAACGTGCTCAAAAAGGGATTGGATATCTGGCCCAGGAAGCTTCTGTTTTTCGTAAAATGACAGTGGAAGACAATATCCGGTCGGTACTGGAGATGACAAAATTCAGCAAAGAAGAGCAAAAATACAAGCTCGAAACGCTAATAGCCGAATTCAATCTGGAACAGGTCCGTAAAAATATCGGAGACCGGTTATCGGGTGGTGAACGCCGCCGAACGGAGATAGCCCGCTGCCTGGCCATTGAACCAAAGTTTATCATGCTAGATGAACCTTTTGCAGGTGTCGATCCAATTGCGGTTCAAGACATCCAGGACATTGTATGGAAATTGAAAGATAAAAATATCGGCATCCTGATTACCGATCATAATGTAGATGAGACTTTAACGATCACCGATCGTGCCTATCTGCTTTTTGAAGGTCGCATACTATTTCAGGGAACATCGAAAGAACTGGCTGACAATCCGGTGGTAAGAGAGAAATACCTTGGACGAGACTTTGAGTTGAAGAAAAAAACAAGGATTTAAAAACGCATACTCCAGAATCATATAAATCATCCCAATAATTACCGGAACCTATTTAACGAATAACGGATATTTTTAAGATGAGCGAAAAAAGAATACTGAAAGTTAATGATAAGATTCTTCTCAAAGAAATTGGGTTGGATGAAGTTGATGCTATCTTCAACACCATTGACAGTGAACGGAAATTCCTTGAAGAATGGTTACCCTTTATTGAACATACGCTGGATAAATCGTATACCCGTCGTTTTGTAGTGAGTTATTTAAACTCAGATAAAGTAGATGTTACCTTCGCAATCTATTATCAAAACAATTTTGCCGGAATTATTGGTCTGAAAGATACTGATTACGACAATAAAAAGACAGAAATAGGGTATTGGTTATCAGAGTCGTTTCAACATAAAGGGATTATGACACTTTCAGGGAATGCAGTGATCAGGTATATTTTTGATGAAATGAATTTAAACCGTATACAGCTGAAAGCAGCCACAGGGAATATAAAAAGTCAGTCGGTTGCAAAACGATTAGGCTTCACCCAGGAAGGTATTGAGCGGGAAAGTGAACTTCACACCCGCGGGTTTGTTGATTTAATTGTATATGGTTTATTAAAAGCCGAAAGATAGAAATTCAACATGCAGAAAGCTTCTCTCACTATATTAGGCTGCGGATCAGCAATGCCAACACGCAAAAACTTCCCAAGTTCTCAAATGCTGGAAATACGCGACAAACAATTTCTGATCGATTGCGGTGAAGGCACTCAAATCAGGATGTGTCAAATGGGTGCAAAACCAAACAGGATGGGGCATATTTTCATTTCACACCTGCATGGCGATCATTGCTTTGGACTAATGGGGCTGATCTCTACATTTGGCATGTTGAACCGGACAGCTGAATTGCACATTCACGCACAGGCTGACCTGGAAAAAATACTGAAGCCTCAGTTACATTACTTCTGCACCGACTTATCATTCGACGTCATATTCCACACCATCAACCCCAGAAAACACGAATTGATCTATGAAGACAGGTCTGTTCAGGTTTTCTCCATTCCCCTGAAACATCGTGTGCCCTGTTGTGGCTTTTTATTTGAAGAGAAACCCCGTGACAGGCATATCTTACGTGACATGATTGACTTTTACCATATTCCTACCTGGAGAATTCCAAAAATAAAACAAGGGGAAGATTTTGAAACTGAAGAAGGTGAACTAATTCCGAATGTATTGTTGACAACAGCCAGCGAATTACCTAAACGGTTTGCCTATTGTTCTGATACTGCCTATTCAGAAAAAATTATTCCTATCATCGAAGGGGTGGATTGTTTGTACCACGAAGCCACGTTTATGGATGATGAATTGCTCCGTTCAAAACAAACAGAACATTCGACGGCACGCCAGGCAGGGGAAATAGCCCGGAAAGCACATGTAAAAAAACTTATTATCGGGCACTATTCTGCCCGCTACAACAATCAGGAAGCATTGCTGAATGAAGCCAGGGAAGAGTTTGAAAATACTGTTTTAGGAGAGGATCTGACGGTATACGAGATTTGAAAGCGGAACTGCGTTCTGTGTTCCGTGTTCCGTGTTCCGTGTTCCGTGTTCCGTGTTCCGTGTTTGAAGAGTTTGAAAGTTTGAAAGTTTAAAAGTTTGAAAAGCTGGTTTCGGATGATTCATTATTTTTTCAATCCTGTTAATTGTTTCTGCTCTTCTCAGTTCTCCTTACTACTTACTACTTACCTCTTTTCATTCCTTATTCCTCATTCCTCATTCCTAAGATCAGCACATATCCGCACCCGGCTTGCCAATCTTAGCCAATCCACCTTCAGAAGTTTCCTTATAGAGGCTGGGAATATCTTTCCCGGTTAGGCGCATTGTTTCAACCACCTTATCGAAACTTATAATATGCTTCCCATCCGAAAGCATGGATGCCAGGTTAGCATCCAACGCACGCAAAGCCCCGAAAGAATTACGTTCGATACAAGGTATCTGAACAAGGCCGCAAACCGGATCACAGGTTAAGCCAAGATGATGTTCCAGTCCCATCTCTGCGGCATATTCTATTTGTTGGGGACTGCCTCCGAAAACCTGGTTGGAAGCAGCGGCTGTCATAGCACATGCTGAACCTATTTCACCCTGGCATCCTACTTCAGCACCCGAAATAGATGCATTCACCTTAATAACGTTACCAAATAAGCCGGCAGTGGCAAGTGCCTGGAGTATATTCTTATCCGAAAATTCGTGATAGTTTTTCAAATGATATAAAATGGCGGGCAGTACTCCCGACGAGCCGCAGGTAGGAGCAGTAACAACTTTGGCACCACTTGCATTTTGTTCGGCTACAGCAAGGGCGTATGCCATGATCAGGCAACGGTTCTGAAGACTTGTCTTATAACTTTTAGCTTTTATCCAATACGATGCAGCCTTGCGCCTTAAATTAAGCTCTCCGGGCAAAACACCATCGTTATCCAAACCTGCCAGAACTGATAATTGCATTGTTTTCCATACTTCGTTCAGGTAATCCCACAAATCAGATTCTTCATGATCCTGAACATATTCCCAGTAAGTTTTTCCACGTTGCTCAACCCATGGGAGGATTTCTGAAAGTGTATGCTGCTCATAGATATGTTTTTCGGTAAGATGAGAATCCTCATCAGCAATCTTACCACCCCCGACACTATATACCAGCCAATCTTTCATTAGCTTACCATCAATATCAATTGCTTCAAACTTCATCCCATTGGTATGGAAAGGCAACACGATTTCAGGCACCCAATCAAACTCAACCAATAGAGGAGAAAGGGAATCAGCAATCGCTTTGTCTGTAAAGTGACCTTTTCCGGTTGCAGCCAGGCTTCCATACAAAGTTACCTTATACGCATGCGCAAAGGGAGTTTCTCGTTTGAATTGTTCAGCAGCCAGTTTAGGACCCATGGTATGGCTGCTTGAAGGACCATTGCCAATTTTAAAAATTGATTTAATACTTTCCATCAAGTTATTTTTATGTTGAATCGATTAGGTAAAACTGAAAAACGTATGATACCTGTAACAAATATACAATAATTTTTCAACACGAATAAAATTATCTATAAATTGAAACCATTATTTATATTTAATCAGTTATCATTATTGGGAACATAAAGTGATGTCGAATCGTATTGATAATACAGTTATATAGTATCAAAGAAGCAATCACTCATAAAAAAAGCGGAATAAATTCCACTTTCTTTATGGGTGATTGCTTTATAAACGTAACTTCTTTACTTAAACTTACGAAATATGGTTCGAATGGATTTAATAATCTTATATCCCATTAAAACAGCATCAATGACATTCAGACCTTTGTTAAATGAACGGAACAAATAATTTGTCAACGAAGTTGGGGTAAATAAATCCTGTGACCTTTCAGTTATAAGGATTCGCTGATCCTTTATTTGTTGTTTTATGTCAGCTTTTCGATGTAATAAAATCTCCAAACCGATAACTTTTCTCTTAGATGCTGAAGTGGGAACAATTTCCATAAGTTTATTTGTTTATTTTAGTCAGAAACAAATTTGAAAGGAACTTTACCAGCGGAGTGATAATCAGCTGTTTTCGAAGTAAAAAAAGCAACCCGATCAGAATAACATAAATACCTGATATAATACCAAAACTGGCACTTAAGCTCCCCACAACAGGCTCAACAGCATACGCCAGTGAGAAAAACAAGTAAAATAATGCAATGATTGCTAAAACAGTCATCAACGTAATAATAAGCAAAGTTGATAATAGAATTGTCAACTTTTCAACAAATTCGATTTTAATATACTCTGCCTGCAAAAAAATATACTTCTTTACATCATCATAGAGTTGTTGGAAATTTTCAACCGGTTCCTGGTTATTAATCATTGCAGCATGGTTTTAATAAATCATTTTTCTTCAGGTACTATTTGAGATTTAATTTCTTCAACTAAATCATCCATATCTGTTTTACTCAATTTAATTCCTCTTTTTTCGAGGGCATCCACTATTCTCTTACGAGTATCATCACCTTTTTCAGGTGCAAAAAGAATACCTAAAGCTCCACCTATAACTGCACCTCCCAGAAATGCAGCGAATAATCCAAATGAACTTTTCATAAAATTGAATTTTAAATAAGTTAGTATTAAAACACGTCGTTTACACTGAAAATGAAACAAGAACAAAATTTGTTTTTATTATATCAAAAACAAATTTGTATTATTTTAGTTCATTTAATTTATCGACAATCAATCGGGATTATATCCAAAATTCCTTAATTTGATATCTTTATTCCGCCAATCCTTTTCCACTTTCACAAATAATTCCAGAAAGACCTTTTTATCAAAAAACACTTCCATGTCTTTTCTAGCCTCAGTGCCTACTTTCTTGAGTGATTTACCACCATGACCGATCAGAATACCTTTTTGTGAATCTCGTTCGGCATATATCAATGCGTTGATACGTATCAGTCGTTCGTCTTCCTGAAACTGCTCCACTTCTACTTCAACAGAATATGGAATTTCCTTATCATAATTCAACAGGATTTTCTCACGGATAATTTCAGTAACAAAAAACTTAGATGGTTTATCGGTTAGCTGATCTTTATCAAAAAATGCAGGTGACTCAGGTAATAAAGCTTTAATCCGGCTGAATAAGGTATCTAAATTAAACTTTTCCAATGCAGATACAGGATAAATCTCGGCTTTTGGTAATAATACTTTCCATTTTTCAACTAAGACAACCAATTTTTCTTCATCAATCAAATCAATCTTATTGATGATGAGCAAAAGGGGAGCAGGATTTAATTTTACCTTTTCAATAAAATCTTCGTTTTTCTCATACGAATCGTACACATCAGTGACATACAATAATACATCAGCATCAGTTAAAGCTGAACGTGAAAAGTTCAACATGGACTCTTGCAGCCTATAATTTGGTTTCAATACACCGGGAGTATCCGAATAAACTATTTGAAAGTCTTCACCGTTTACAATACCCATTATCCTGTGACGGGTAGTCTGTGCTTTTGATGTAATTATGGAAATCCTCTCTCCCACTAACGCATTCATCAAGGTTGATTTCCCCACATTAGGATTACCTACTATATTTACAAAACCGGATCTGTGCATAATTAATTTGATATGAATATTCTGTTATTGATTTCAGTTGCTGATTACTTTCAATTGCACACTGAAATTTGATACAAAGATACGACAATTAATGCAAAAGAAATTGAAGATTCATTTCATACTTTTTTACTATATTTGACGTTTGTACGAAAACAGGTAATTCATCTCATCTCTTATACAAAACCATGCTTAACATCAATAAATTATATGAGATTTCACAACGTCTAAAGCTGATATTTATACTTATTGCCATAGCCATAGTACTCGTATCAACACTATTTACAAATAGTTTAGCCAAATCACTGGCAGCTGAAGAACAGAAAAAAGTAGAGATTTGGGCAGAGGCAATACATCAGTCAATATTAGAAGAAGGGAACACCAATATTGATCTAATAATGAAAATTATTGAGGGAAACACAACGATTCCCATCATTATGACGGATGCCAATAACAACGTTATTTCTTCGCTTAATATAATCGAACCAAAATCGAATGTAAAAGAATTTTACTCGAAAGAGATAGCCCGTTTTAAATCAAACAGACCCGGTATTAAAATCAACCTGGATAAGACTATACAATATTTATATTACGATGACTCTCTTATAATCAAACAGTTGTATTATTTTCCATATATTCAGTTGGGAGTAATATTTGTATTCCTGCTTGTTGCATTCTTTGCTTTTTCAGGGACTAAAAAAGCAGAGCAAAATCAGGTTTGGGTAGGACTTTCAAAAGAAACAGCACATCAACTGGGTACTCCCATTTCGTCATTATTGGCTTGGGTTGATTTACTTAAAATGAGGCATAAGGAAGATAACCTGATCGGAGAAATGGAAAAAGATGTAAACCGGCTTCGTATTATAGCCGAACGGTTTTCGAAGATAGGTTCCAAACCCGATTTGCAAATTGTCAGTTTGAACGAAACCCTGCTTAATTCGGTACAATACATGTCCAAACGATCATCTGATAAAGTGGTTATAAAATGTCATTTACAGGCTGATGAACATCTTTTCATAAAATTAAACGTACCATTATTTGAATGGGTCATTGAAAATTTATGTAAGAATGCGATTGATGCGATGGATGGAATCGGGAGGATTGATATTAATGTCATACCAAAAAACGAAGAAGTTTATATCGATGTAAAAGATACAGGAAAAGGCATGGATAAACGAAAATTCAAGGTTATTTTCACTCCGGGGTTTACAACCAAAAAAAGAGGATGGGGATTAGGACTATCACTGGCAAAACGTATTATTGAAGAGTATCATGGAGGTAAAATATTCGTAAAACAATCTGAATTGAATGCAGGAACTGTTTTCAGAATAATTCTAAAAGTAAATTCAAAGTGAAAATAAGTGTTATACATTTCCAATCAGAAGTAAAATAAAACTAAAAACGATTCGAAATATGTTCAATGAATCAATAGATTGAATAATAATTACAAAATAAAAAAGAAACTATTTTGTAATAGAACATATTTTTGTACCTTTGCGCGGTTTTAAATATCAAGTGAATAATGTCAAAATTCGAGCTGTACAATGTAGTATTAAAGGACATAGGCGATGAAACGCGTGTGTTCGAGTATGACCTGGATGACGCATATTTCAAGAAAATAGATAGTCCGGAAGTTGAAAAGGGAAGTATAAAAGCAAAAGTAAGTGTTCAAAAGAAACAGACCATTTATGAGCTTCAATTCCTTATTGAAGGGACTGTTATAATTCCTTGCGATCGATGTCTTGATGATATGGTTCAACCCATACATTACAAAGAAAAATTACAAGTCAAATTTGGGAATAGCTTTTCCGAAGAAGACGATATAGTCATAGTTCCCGAAGCTGAAGGAGGAATCAATATTGCATGGTTTCTATACGAATTTATCGTATTGAACATACCCATGAAGCATGTACATGCTACCGGTGAATGTAACAAAACCATGGCAACCAAGTTAAAGAAACACATTACCCGTCAAAAAGGAGATGATGATGATGAAGACTCTTCCGGAGTTGAATTTGATGATGACGAAGACTTTACACCCGACGAAATACAAACAGACCCGAGATGGGACGGTTTGCAAAATATAACAGAAAACAATTAAATAAACAACTAAGATGGCACATCCTAAGAGAAAAATCTCGAAACAACGAGCAAGAAAAAGAAGAACGCACTATAAAGCAGAAGCCCCAACATTAGCAATATGTTCTAATTGCGGAGCTGCTCATATTTATCATACTGTTTGTGGTGAATGTGGTTACTACAGAGGTAAATTGGCAATTGAAAAACTGGCAGCTGTTTAATAACGGCACCATTATTTAATACATCTTTTAAAACACACAATTAAGCTCTAAATAAACTCTTTAGAGCTTGATTTTTATGTACTTAACAAATTTTATATGTCTAATATCAGAGCGGTTATTACGGGTGTTGGCGGATATGTTCCGGATTACATTTTAAATAACCATGAACTAAGCACCATGATGGATACTAACGACGAATGGATTACATCCCGAGTCGGTATTAGAGAACGTCGTGTTTTGAAGACAAAACATACGGGAACTTCCTTTATGGCTGCTAAGGCAATTGCAGATTTGTTTGCTCAAACAGGAACAAAACCGGAAGAAATTGATCTGGTTCTTTGCGGAACTACTACTGCCGATCATATTTATCCATCGTGCGCCTCTATGGCTGCCGAAAAAGCCGGGATTAAAAACGCACTAGCATTCGACATACAAGCAGCATGCTCTGGCTTTATTGTTTCACTTGCAACTGCATCCAGCTTCATTGAATCAGGCCACTATAAAAAAATATTAGTTATCGGAGCCGACAAAATGTCATCGATAACGGATTATTCCGATCGTACCACTGCTCCTTTATTTGGAGATGGTGCTGGAGTCGTTCTTGTTGAGCCGACAACAGAGGAATTTGGAGTTATGGATTCAATCTTACATACTGATGGAGTTGGAATGAAGCACCTTCATATCAAAGCAGGTGGTTCGGCTTATCCGCCCACTCACGAGACAATCGATAAAAAAGAGCATTACACTTATCAGGAGGGTTCATACGTCTTTAAACACGCCGTAGTGGACATGGCAGAAGTTTCTGCCGACATCATGGAGAAGAATAATCTCACCCATGATGATATTGCCTGGCTAGTACCTCATCAGGCTAACTTACGTATCATAGATGCAGTTATTAAACGCACAGGGGTTGAATACGAAAAGGTGATTATCAATATTGATCATTTTGGAAATACATCAGCAGCCAGTATTCCTCTTGGTATTTGGGAATGCCAAAAGAAATTCAAAAAAGGCGATAACATTATTCTTACAGCTTTCGGTGCCGGGTTTACCTGGGGAGCAATCTACCTGAAATGGGGATATTGATTAGAAAGTAGTAGATAGTAAGTAGTAGGAATTTAATAGCTGCCTACGAAAAGCAAATAAAACAACAAAGCCGGATTCAATGAGTCCGGCTTTGTTATTTAAAGAATTCTATTCTGGAATTTCATCTAACCGACTGTTAGCTATATGAAAAAAATCTTCACTGAGTTCGTAACCAATATATTTCCTATTGAGCATCTTGCACGCTACTGCTGTACTTCCTGAGCCCATAAAGGGATCGAGCACCAGATCATCCTCATTGCTGCTAATCTCAATAAACGGCAGGCATACCTTCAGCGGTTTCTGGGTTTTATGTTTAGACCGCTCCTTGCCCATGCATATGGGGGACTGAATAAAATTATGCATTTCGTTTACATGCTTATTATTCCATGTTTTAGGAGACCCTTTTGAAAAATGGACCAACATCTCCATGCTGTTTGAATACATCTTACGTGTATAAATTGCAGGGAATGGGTTTGTTTTGTGCCAGTGAATAACTTTACGGAACTGAAATCCGACACGCTCCACCATCCGATTCAGGTAAGATACAAAATCATCCCCACACCATAAATACCCGCTGGCTCCGGGCTTACTTACCCGGTAACATTCAATCAGGACTTCTTCGAGAAACTTTAAATAATCATCTTCCGATTTAAAACCATCAAAGACAAATTCAGTAACAACATCTTTATGTTTCTTCAATCCCTGTACATTTTTAGCCCGGTACTGATAATATGGGGGATCAGTGAATATCAGATCTACACATTCATCCGGCAATTGTTTCAGTCCCTCAAGACATGACTGATGATAAATAACATTTACTTCCATGAATTATGTGATGATTTAACTGCTAAAAACTACTTACTTCATACTACCGAATACTTTCTACCTACTATTGTCCTAATCCTCCAAAATACGTATCCAACAAATTTTTTGCTGCAATAAATGAACTTAACTCATTTGAAAGAACTTTCTTTTCATTTTCAATTAATAAATTCTGAATTTCAGGATTTGTATAAAAATTACCTTTGAGTTGCTCATTAATTGTTTCGTACATCCAGTATTTCGATTGAGTATTACGCTTCGCTCCGAAAAACTCATTTACCTTAGTAAAAGTAATGTAACGCTCCACCATTTCCCATATTTCGTTGATCCCAACATTCTCTACCGATGAGCAGGTTAAAGCTTCAGGCGACCAGCCTGATTCATGGGGAGGAAACAAATGCAGTGCATTCTGATACTGTGCTTTTGCCACATTTGCCTTATCTACATTTGAACCATCACATTTATTGATAGCAATGCCATCTGCCATTTCCATAATACCACGTTTTATACCCTGCAGTTCATCACCGGCACCGGCTATCTGAATCAAGAGAAAAAAATCGACCATGGAGTGTACTGATATTTCCGATTGCCCTACTCCTACCGTTTCAACAAATATGGTATCAAATCCGGCTGCTTCGCAAAGGATAATGCTTTCACGTGTCTTGCGTGCCACACCACCTAACGAGCCAGCAGAGGGTGAAGGCCTGATAAAAGCATTCGTTGCTACCGACAGTTCTTCCATTCGGGTCTTATCACCCAGAATACTGCCCTTAGACCGCTCGCTACTGGGGTCAATAGCCAATACTGCCAACTTATGCCCGGAACGCACCAGGGACATTCCCAGCGCTTCAATAAAGGTACTTTTACCTGCACCAGGCACACCGGTAATGCCTAAACGGATAGATCCCCCTGCATGTGGCAGACATTTCTCAATGACTTCCTGTGCAATAACCTGATGTTCGGGAAGGGAGCTTTCCACTAAAGTAAGGGCCTGGCTTAATATGGTTATATCACCGGCCAGAATTCCTTTTACAAATTCAGTGGCAGTATATTGCTGACGTTTGATTTTCGTTTTCCTGTATGGATTTACAACAGGAGCCTTCTCTACACCCTGGTTTACACTTAGCCCTTTGTAGATAGGATCATTTTCGGGATGTTGATTCTTATAATGCATGGTTATTTAAATGATGCAAGATTAATACCTTCAAATATGACTATTAAATAAAAAGTTCGATTTAATATATCTTAAAAAAAAGCCAGGATGTTTCAATAATATCCTGGCTTTTTATTTCAACTAATTATTTCAAATCAATCTGTTTCTATTTATGGACGTTCCAGCTTAAAATTAATATAATAAAGCTGTTTTCAGGATCATTTGTCTGAACAGTAAATGACTTTTTATAGTCACCTTCCGATAAATTCTTTGTATTCAAATTCACAATGATATCACTTGACTTACCTCCTGAAATGGATGTTTTTCGTGAGCGAACCACTAATTCTTTGCTGTTATTAATAATTCTTCGAATTTCAAGTGCATTTTGGCCATTATTATTCACTTTAAATTTACCAACACGTTTTCCACCTTCTTTCAGTGTTCCCAGATTAAGTGAACGGACAGGAATTTCAAGAATAGGAGCTTTACGTTTTTGATCCAGTGTCAGTTTACTGAAATCTTCAACCACATTGCTGATTACAGTTAGTTTATATTCCTCTGAATATTTCTTTTGACCATTCAACAGGACATATACATCATCGGATATTGGACCCCATTGTGTGCTATTCTTTGAATTAAATGAAAATGTAATTTTTCCTTCTTCATTTGCCTTAAGAACTTCCGGACTTATGGAAACAGATAAATAACCGGGCAGATTTTCGATGGTAGGTTTAAGTGATATGTTGGAAGTGTTTTTTATATCCAACACCCTGGACTGGATTTTTCCTTTATCCACATTATTCATTTGTATCACTTTCGATCTTGCATGCAATAAACCCATGACAACAGGATATTCAGAGTTCTCACCATTTGCTTTTGGGATTACTTCTCCATGTATTGTCAAAACCATCTGCTCGTCAATAGCATTACTGTAAACAGTTATTGTTTTAGTAAAAGCTCCCGGTCGACCGGTTGGATTATACGTAACAGTAATAGTACCTTTTTTGCCCGGTTCTACAGGTTCTTTTGTCCATACAGGGGTAGTACATCCACACGATGCCTGAACCCGGCTAACAACCAGTGGTGAAATTCCCTTATTTACAAAATCGAACACATGGGTTATTTTGCCATCTTCCTCATTAACTTTTCCAAAATCATGGGTTTTTTCTTCAAAGCTGATGACTGCTTTCTGCGACATTGCAACCAATGAACACAACAGGCATACAAGTAGAAAACTATACTTTTTCATTTCTTATAAATTATTTTGTAATCCCATCCTTCAATAAATCAAATGAAGCTTATTATTTTGATCCTTTGGAAACAGCTACTTCCGATTTCTTTGGTACAGGAATTACTTCACCCTTAATGACCAGAACAGCTTGTTCAAGTGCATCATTCGAATATACCGTTATTGCTTTTGTAAACAGACCTGGTCGGTTTGCAGTATTATAAGTAACTGTAATGGCTCCTTTTTTGCCGGCTTCAATTGGTTCTTTTGTCCATGTAGGAGTTGTACAACCACATGATGCCTGCACCCTGCTAACCACTAACGGTGAATTTCCTTTGTTGATGAAATTAAACACGTAGGTAACACTTCCGTCTTTTTCGAATATTTTTCCGAAATCATGTTCTTTAACATCAAAACTAATTACAGGTTTTTGACACATGGCAGCTAATGAAAACAAAAGACAAACCAATAACATACTATACTTTTTCATATTCAATAAATTAATTTGTGAAACACTCTATTTTTATGCAAACTTGTGAAGTGCAAAAGTATAAAAAATGTAGTTCATAATTTCGGAAATATCAAATTATCTGATTAAATTTAGTTAAACCAGTGGATAAATAGTTTACATTCGTTTATTACTAATCAAACTACAACAATACTATTTAAATTTCAACGGGTTTCTGTTCTAGTTTCTTTTGATTGCCAATCGAAATAAACTACCTTTGTCTTGTTAAAACAAGGAATATATGAAAACATATTTTCAAAGACTTACTACTGAAAATTTTGATTACGTCGTTGATTGCTATCGACACCTCCATGCCCATCCCGAACTTTCGTTCCATGAATTTGAAACAGCCGGCTTTATACAGGAAGAACTTACCAGGTCAGGCATTCCTTTTCGTGCAGGAATTGGAGGTACTGGCATATTAGGGAAGATAGAAGGTAAAAACCCAGGTAAAAAAGTGATTGCTCTTCGTGCCGATATGGATGCTTTGCCGGTATGTGAAGATGTCGATATACCGTGGAAATCGACAAACAACAATGTCATGCATGCCTGTGGGCATGATGCGCATACAGCTTGTTTACTGGGTGCTGCGAGGATACTGCAACAAAGCCGCGATACTTTTGAAGGCACCATACTTCTAATTTTCCAACCAGGTGAAGAGAAAGCACCCGGTGGCGCCCACCTAATGCTCGAAGATGGTCTTTTTAAGGATATTGAGCCTGAAATCATACTGGGGCAACATGTTTCAGTCGATTTCCCTACCGGTACAATGTGTTTTCTACCGGGAATGATTATGGCTTCAGCCGATGAAATACATGTGAAGATTCATGGCAAAGGAGGTCATGGTGCTTTACCCCATTTGATAAATGATACGGTATTAGCGGCTTCACAGACCATTGTTTCGCTCCAACAGGTTCGAAGCAGACTCTGTCATCCACTTATCCCCATGGTGCTTACTTTTGGAAAACTGATTGCCAATGGGGCAACTAATGTTATCCCTCACGAAGTAATCCTTGCAGGCACATTCAGAACGGTGAATGAAGAATGGCGTGCTGAAGGCAAGAGCCATATCCGTCGGATAATTAACGAAACATGTGCTGCCTATGGCTGTACGGCTGAAATTGACATTCCGGATGGGTATCCGTGTGTTGTAAACAATGAATCAGTGACTGCCAACGCACGCTCATTTGCAACCGAATGGGTAGGTGAAAAGAATATCAGAAACCTGGAAATGCGTATGACTTCCGAAGACTTCGGTTTCTTTACACAACTATACCCCTGTTCATTCTTTCGTTTTGGGGTAAAAGGCGAATCGAATGTCCATACCGGCGGATTGCACAGTTCTACATTTATGATTGATGAAAAAGCACTTGAAACCGGCATGGGTGGACTGGTTTGGCTGGCATGGAGATTCTTAACTGAAATATAATTACTGAATCGTTTTCAAGAGAAAAAACATATCTCTGATTTTTTGAATTATAAAAGCATTGGGGACAACTAAATATCTTATTTGCTTCTTATTAGGTTTCATGTATTCTTTACTTCTTCAGCAATCTCATTATTTTCCACAATTAGTAAATGGTAAATAACTAAATCGTAAATCTTTCAGGTCTGTTTTACATTCGTTTTAGATCACTTTTACCTTAAAATGAGGGTGGGACGTTAGCGATACGGATATAAAACGGTCCTTTATAATACCGTTTTATATCCGTTTTATCTCCATTTTACGGTAAATAGAATGAAGATACGATGATGAACAGAATCATATAGGACTTAATGTGCAAAAGCATGAATAACTTTGCACGCCTAGAAATTGTTATAGGGAAAAGAATTCGTAAACCGGGATTTTCACTTATCTGATGTTTAAGTGAAAGATCAATTGTAAAATAAGTATTTGTTATTCACTCCGTAACTATTACGGGTGAGCCAAATTCAGTCTACAATGAATCTGCACAGGGCATACGAATGAAGGCAACCCTTAATTAAGACATCTGTCAAAAGTAAAATGACAATCTAAAAGATAGCTTTTGAAAAATAAATTCGTTGTCTAAAGGGTATGTTGGAAAGAGGTTGAGTGTAATTTGAACAGCAATTGGAAGATTTACTGTTTTACTATTTACTATTTAAGAAAGACATTTAGTTGACCCATCTACTCATCAGTTACTGTTTTTTTATCCCTCTTATATTCGTAGTGATACACGTCATTATAAAGTGTTTCTTTGATCATTTCAAAATGGGTGTTTGCAAAATGAAGATCATTCGACATAATTAATTCCGGCATAAAAAAACCTGTTCCTTCATAGGGTGGCTGGGCATAATTATTGGCCAATATGGAGAAACCGAGTTTCTCATAAAAGAGGATACGCCTGCTTGCATTAATATTATTCGGCATTTCAACCTCCAGCACAATGGGTAATTTAGTCTGATCCATAAAAATACTCATTGCTTCACTTCCAATTCCCTGACTACGGAACTTAGGACTGATAGCCAGATGTTCGATATAGTAAAAGCGATCGAACTTCCAATAATTAAACAGACCCACAAACACACCTTCCTGAATCAGTGCATTGACACACAATTTCTTCTCGTAGTTCAACTCATACTCCAATCCGGCCCATGTTCTTCGTTCCAATGGAGGAAAAGCAAGCGTATAGAGATTGAATAAATTTGAGAAAAACTGATTATTTACAGTATTAATTCTATGAAAGTTGAGCATATTTTCCTTTTTGATTAAAAGCATGAAAATATCTTTACAAACCCTTTACAATCTTAACATTATTCCAGGTAAATTGTTCAAATAACTGCGTACTTTATTCTATCATTTGCATTGTTAAACCGTAAAAAAACCGTACTTTTGCGTCCAAATTCAACATGGAAATTTTTTATAAGTTCATTATATTAACTAATTAAGAAAAGTATGATTTATTCGCACGAAGTAGAACACATGTGTGTTGTAAAAAAAGGGCCTAATCATGGACCTGCACCCATACCTGAAGAAGGCAGATGGGTAAAATCAAAAGAAATTAAAGACATTTCAGGTTTAACCCACGGTGTGGGTTGGTGTGCTCCACAACAAGGTGCGTGCAAACTGACACTGAATGTAAAAGAAGGCGTTATTGAAGAAGCTTTGATTGAAACAATCGGTTGCTCAGGTATGACTCACTCAGCTGCCATGGCTGCTGAAATTCTTACAGGAAAGACTATCCTTGAAGCATTGAATACCGACCTGGTATGTGATGCAATCAATGTAGCCATGCGTGAATTGTTCCTTCAAATCGTGTACGGTCGTACGCAATCTGCTTTCTCGGAAGGTGGTCTGCCTATCGGTGCCGGACTTGAAGATTTAGGTAAAGGCTTGCGTTCGCAGGTTGGTACTACCTTCAGCACAAACAAAAAAGGTGTTCGTTATCTGGAATTAGCCGAAGGCTATATCAGCCGTATGGCTTTGGACGAAGACGGTGAAGCTTGCGGATACGAATTCGTACGAGTAGGTCCTATGTTGGATTTAGTAAAAAAAGGTGTAGATGCTAACGAAGCGTTGAAAAAATCTACAAGTACTTATGGTCGTTTTGCAGATGCTGCAAAATATATTGATCCAAGACAGGAATAGAGTCAATTCATAATTCACAATTCACAATTCATAATTATGCGACAGGACAACGCAATAGTCATTAAAAGCAAAGCATTTGCTATCAGGATTATTCGTTTGTACCAGTTCATTCAAAGCGAAAAGAAAGAATTTACATTATCCAAACAACTTCTTCGCAGTGGAACCAGTATTGGTGCAAATGTAAAAGAAGGGATCAGAGGGTGCAGTAAAAAAGATTTTCGCTTTAAATTAGGCATTGCACTCAAAGAGGCAAGCGAAACGGAGTATTGGCTCGAATTACTTTTTGAAACAGACTATATTACTGAAAGTCAATTTCAGAGTATACTTAAAGATTGTATTGAATTAATCAAAATTCTAACGGCAATTTTAAATTCAAGTAAAGAAGATGACAATGATTCCGATATATCATAAATTATGAATTTTGCATTCTGAATTTCAATTATGCATTATGAATTATAAATTATCAATTAAAACTATACAATATGTTATTTGAAAGTTATGACCGTCGTATCGATAAAGTTAACGCGGCCTTAAATACATACGATATTAAAGATATCGACGAAGCCAAAGCTATTTGTGACGCTAAAGGCATCGACCCATACAAACTCTGTGAATCCATTCAGAATATCGCTTTTGAGAACGCTAAATGGGCGTACGTAGTTGGCGCAGCTATCGCCATTAAAAAAGGTGCTAAAAACGCTGCTGAAGCTGCCGAAGCTATCGGTATAGGACTGCAGTCATTCTGTATCCCAGGTTCAGTTGCCGAAGACCGCAAAGTAGGCCTTGGTCATGGTAACCTGGCTGCCATGTTGCTTCGTAACGAAACAAAGTGTTTTGCATTCCTTGCAGGACACGAGTCATTTGCTGCTGCCGAAGGTGCTATTGGTATCGCTCTGTCAGCAAACAAAGTTCGTAACGAACCTTTACGTGTTATCCTGAACGGCCTTGGAAAAGATGCTGCGATGATCATTTCACGTATCAATGGGTTTACCTATGTTCAGACAGAATTTGATTATTTTACCGGTGAATTGAAAGTAGTCCGTACCAAAGCTTATTCTGATGGACCTCGTGCATCAGTTAAATGCTACGGAGCTGACGATGTACGCGAAGGTGTGGCTATTATGCGTTCTGAAGGAGTTGATGTTTCTATCACAGGTAACTCAACTAACCCAACACGTTTCCAACACCCGGTTGCAGGTACATACAAAAAAGAATGTATCGAACAAGGTAAAAAATACTTCTCTGTTGCTTCAGGTGGTGGTACCGGACGTACCCTTCATCCTGATAACGTAGCTGCTGGTCCTGCTTCTTACGGAATGACGGATACAATGGGTCGTATGCACGGAGATGCTCAGTTTGCTGGTTCTTCTTCAGTTCCAGCTCACGTGGAAATGATGGGATTCATTGGAATGGGTAACAACCCAATGGTTGGTGCAACTGTACAGGTAGCTGTGGCTATTGAAATGGCGAAATAAGACATTAGAGCCAAGAACAAAGATTCAAGACAATATGAACTCCCCGGTACAATTAGGTATCGGGGAGTTTTTTGTTTATAACCACTCCTCAACCAGCTGGTGGATCATCTCTGACGCTTTGGCCTGAGTCATGTATATATCGTCTGACCTCTTAAGAAAGGAACATTTCCTAAATACTTTATTTCGATTAATATAAATACTGAAAAAAATACAAGTTTTCTATATTCAGAATCCTATTTATAGTGTCAACTAAGCCTCTCTGAAATTATAAGAAACTAACCTTAATTTCCTACCGATGTAAATTGAAAAAATCTTTATATCAGAACTTTATTACGATAGAAACTGTTAGACGAACTAATTAAAACAGTTTTGCTTATAAATTATTCTTATTTCAAAAAAACTACCAGAATCAGGTATTCAATAGTTACATGTCGAATGCTCTGATTCTACTATAAATTTAGACTTTACAACCAAGTATACTTTGACTGTTTAAATACGGGGAAGCTGAAAACCGAAAAGAGTAAGCAAGGATAATTAAATTTACAACAAAATGAAGAAAAAACTAATAACAACTCAATTGGCACTGGCATTAAGCCTGACCATCGCACTTTTTGCAGGTAATATGCGAAGCACCAGCAATGCAACTAACATGGATGCTAAAACAAGTGAACAACTTATTACAAATGAAAATGTTCCACCAGATGACATGATGTCTTTACCATTTAACGTATTAGTAATCAGACATACAGTGGCCGACTACGATGTATGGAAACCATTTTTTGATGCCGATAGTACCAACAGAAATGTTGCCGGACTGCATCTACTTGGTTTGTCACGTGGTATCGAAAACCAGAATGAAGTAGAAATACCATTTATGATTGACGATGTACAAAAAGCAAAAGCATTTACCACAAACCCTGTATTAAAAGATGTAATGCAAAAAGGTGGCGTCAACTCAGCACCTAGTATACTTTTTATTAAGGTACTGCGCATGAGCGAAGAAATGAAAAATCCCGGAGATTATGCAGAAGTTACCCTTAAGGTAAAAGACTTTGATTCGTGGATTAAGGTTTTTGATGGAGAAGGAGCAGCCATGAGGGTAAAAGATGGTTTACAGGATGGTGTATTGGCACAGGGCATTGACGATCCTCACCTTGTATACCTGGTTTTCAAAATTACTGATCTGGAACAGGCAAAAGCTGCACTGATAAACCCGGCAAGAAAGAAATTAATGCAAAAATCCGGGGTAATGGGCGAACCTGAAATATATTTTGGAAGAGACCAACAATAGATATTAACACAAATAAATTTTGAATTAAACATTAGACTCAGAATTAAAAAACATCTCCCCGGTACAAACATGTATCGGGGAGTTTTTTAATTCAATAAACAAGATTTACATTTAAAATTCAATGTCGTGTTTATAAATTAAAAAACAGCACAATATATCTTTCTTGTCCTTTCTATAAACTATTTACAACTAACTGTAAACTATCCTTTTCTTGTTTCAGTCTATTTGAACTAATTATTAGTTGAATTGTTTTTAAATTATTTATTGAATGATTTGTAACCTTAAACACAACATCATGAAAATAGATATCGACAACGGGCAGTATTTCTATGACCTGTTTTATCAGGTCTCTTTTTTACTGGTGTTATTCATTTATCTGATTGAAGGTTATAAGCGAAAATTCCCATGGTCTACATGGCTGCTGGTTATTATCACGGTACGTATCTTTTTTATTGTCGGATCAAAATTTGGGGCTATCACACCCACTGATTTCAACTATTTCACCCATCATTTTCAGTTCCCGGCTCAGCACAACATCAACCTGATGGGTGCATTGGTCTTTGGGTTTATCGGTGTAGGGTTTTCTAAATGGCTTTTACGAATCAAATATCCTATCCTCGATGCTTTTGCCATTGCAGCGCCGTTCGGTATGGCTGTTCAGCGCATAGGGTGCTTGATGGTTGGGTGTTGTTACGGAACCGAGACCCAATTACCCTGGGGAATTCAATACGGCGTAAATACACCCGCCTTTTTTCATAACTTTTTATCCCATACGATCAGTATAAACGATACCTTAACACCTTCACTGCATCCGGTACCGCTTTATTTCATTATCTCAAGCCTGCTGATTGGCATTTTGCTGATCTTCCTCCGTAATTCTTTTAAAAGACCGGGTAACCTGGCATTATTTAGTTTAGTATTGATACTTATCAGCCGTTTTGTGATTGAATTCTTTCGTGATCCACAATCAAACGGTGCCTTTCAGGGGAATTATTTTATGGGATTGAAAATTGTGCAGATATTCATACTTATAGCTTCTGCTGCACTTGCAGGAATCATTCATTATCGTGAAAAACAGTATGTTCGTAGATCCAATAACATTCATCTAAATCATCCCCTGTTGAACTCGTCCTATCTACTTATGCTTGCAGTATTGCTTTTCGTTACCAGAAACTGGTTTTCTAATATCGAATTCCAGGTTTTACTGATCGCATTTATCCCGGCAGTGTTCTTTGTAATAAATGATTTAATCGCAAACTATTTCACCAGCCTGATCCGTATTTCCACTATTTCGTTGCTGGTACTTTCGCTTCTGATAATGTCTCAGACAAATCCTAATATGAAGAGTACTACCCATGAGGAATTCAGAGTAGGCTATTCAAATGGGGTATATACCAACAGTCATGATGTCGGTATAGGCACCGGGTGTGACAGGCAAAGTTTAAATCAGGATTTTAAACAGCGATATAACCTGGGAGCTTTAGGATACTCGGTCATAAAGAAAGACAGTACAAATACCGTAGAATATGGTGTAAACGGGTATTTTGGAAGTCAATCGGAGATTGGCTTAACATCCGGCATACAACAGACCAACTCCATTTGGGGAATAAATCCGTTTGCCAGCATTGATAAAAAATGGTTTGGAGGTGGTATTGGATTGCATGTAGGAGAATTGAAGCTTACTCCCGGATACTGGACTGAAGATAAAGCAGCTGTCATGCCCGAGACTGGCACCATGAGTACATTTATTTATCCACAGCTATACGCACGTGTAGGCATTGAACGGATTATCAACCTCAGTTATCATTGGGGAGATTATTTCCCGGCACCCTTCCCTGCTCTTTATAATAATATAGAATTAGGCTCCGGCTTTGGATCCCGCAAAGGCTTCAAAGCCAGCATTGGGGTTAATACCCTGGGGTTAATCATCCTAAAAACTAAAATCCCCATCAATAATACGTTCGTCATAGAACCTATGTATCAGTGGGGAACTAACCCTAATATAAATAATATCAAGAGTTACCAGTTTTCACTGGGAATGCATTACTTATTTGGGTATAAGAGTAATTAGTTAATTGGTTGATTGGTTGATTGGTTGATTGGTTGATTGGGTGATTAGTTAACTGGTTAACTGGTTAATTGGTTAATTGGTTAATTGGGTGATTAGTTAACTGGTTAATTGGGTGATTGGTTAATTGGGTGATTAGTTAACTGGTTAATTGGGTGATTGGTTATAGAAGATTGTGTCATCATTCCCAGAATCTCTTATTAAGGAACTCTTCAAACTTTCAAACTTTCAAACTTTCAAACCCTTCAAACTCTCAAACTCTCAAACTCTTCAAACTCTCAAACTCTTCAAACTCTTCAAACCCTTCAAACTCTCAAACTCTTCAAACTCTTCAAACCCTTCAAACTCTCAAACTCTCAAACTCTTCAAACTCTCAAACTCTTCAAACTCTCAAACTCTTCAAACTTTCAAACCCTTCTAACGCGGAACACAGAACGCAGAACGCTATCCTAGTTCATTCAGGTTTTCCATTTTCTTCTTCTCCAGGAATTCATAAATACCACCCAGGTGCTCATGAATCTTTTTATTGCCTATTTCATATACTTTGGTTACCAGGCCATCCATAAATTCACGATCATGCGATACAATTATGGCAGTACCGTCATACGCTTTAATAGCTTCTTTCAGAACCTCTTTTGAAGGTATATCAAGGTGATTGGTAGGTTCATCCAATATAAGCAGGCTAACAGGCTCCAGCAACAAACGAATCATAGCCAAACGGCTACGTTCTCCTCCTGAAAGTACTTTCACCTTTTTATCCGAAGCATCGCCTCCAAACATAAAAGCACCTAAGATATCACGTAAACGGGTACGGACATCACCTACTGCAACATAGTCGACAGTTTCAAAGACAGTAAGGTTCTCATCCAGCAGAGAGGGCTGGTTCTGTGCAAAATATCCGATCTTTACATTATGACCCAGTTTGAGGATACCCGTGTACGAAATTTCATCCAGTATACACTTGATAAGCGTACTTTTACCTTCCCCGTTTTTACCAACAAAAGCTACTTTCTCGCCTCGGTTGATCATCAATCCGATATGGTCAAGCACCACATGGTCATCATATGCTTTGGATAAATTTTCTATTTCTACAGGTATGGCACCTGAACGGGGTGCCGGTGGAAATTTAAGCTTAAGCTTTGACGTATCTTCCATATCAACCTGCAGACGTTCAACTTTATTCAACGCTTTTATTCGTGACTGAACCTGTACGGCCTTGGTGGCTTTACTACGGAAACGATCAATAAAATCCTCCGTATCCTGTATCATTTTTTGTTGGTTCTCGAATGCGCGAACCTGTTGGTCATGCCTTTCCAGACGAAGTTGCAGGTATTTTGAATAATTTACATCATAATCGTAAATATGTCCGAGTGATATTTCAATCGTTCTGTTAGTGACTCCGTCCATAAAAGCCTTATCATGCGAAACCAGTAGTATAGCACTCGTGGTATTCGCCAGAAAAGTTTCGAGCCATTGGATAGATTCTATATCCAGGTGGTTGGTCGGTTCATCAAGAAGCAGGATGTCAGGAGTCTGAAGCAGGATTTTAGCTAATTCAATTCGCATGCGCCACCCACCACTGAACTCAGAACATTGCCTGTCGAAATCACTCCTGAGGAATCCCAGTCCAAGCAGGTTCTTTTCTATTTCAGCATAAAAATTCCCGCTGTTAATAATCTGCATATGTTCGTAAGAATTACTCAGCTTATCAATAATCTGGGCATATTCTTCGCTCTCATAATCCAGTCGTTCGGTAAGTTGGAGAGTTAAATGATCAATGTCATTCTGCAGTTTCGTTATATGGTCGAATGCTTTTTCGGTTTCCTGCATCACGGTTGTTCCTTCATTGTGAATCATGTGCTGAGGCAAATAACCGATTGTTAAATCGGGAGAAGCAATGATACTTCCCCGGGTGGGTTGTTCACTTCCTGCTATCAATTTAATAAGCGTGGATTTTCCTGCACCATTTCGACCTACTAATGCAATCTTATCTTTTGGGTTTATAAGAAATCCGATGCTGTCTAATAATCGCCTTCCGTCAAATTCTACTGTAAGTTGTTCTATTGAAATCATTCTCGTCTTTTTTGAGCAATACCAGGCTCTTTATCTATATCTTAATTTCGTTGTTCTGCAATATTTCCGTATCAACTAAAGTCCAACGAAACGTTGTTAATCCTTCACAGGATAAGTTATCAATCGTATTCATTTTCAGTCAGTCAGTTTAATAACGGACAGACTGTTGAATCGTATAAAAAAACTTCTGTTATCTTTCGATGACAGAAGTCTTTATTGTGTTTTCTGAAAAACTGAATTTAGTTTTTTGGAAGTGCTTCTTTAACAACCATGGGACGACCATCAAATTCGGCACCGTTTAATTCAGTAATGGCTTTTTTAGCAGCTTCATCATCTGACATTTCAACAAATGCAAAACCTTTCGATCTGCGTGTTTCGCGATCCATGATAAGTTTACATGAATCTACCTGACCATACTCTAAAATTGCTTCTTTAAGGTCGTTTTCTGTGACATTGTAACTTAAGTTACCTACGTAAATGTTCATAAATATAATATAATTAATTGTGTTAAAAGAGAAGTAGAGTTACGAAGGTATGACAAATTCCAATGGAAATATAGGAGATGAAAATAAACAAACGAAAGAATACATTTTCTTTTCGGGCACAAAGGTACGCATTTTAAATGAATATTACAATTTTCTTTGTATTTCTGTATTGTTTGTTATAAAAAAACCGTGAAATAAAGAGTTTTTACAGTCTTTAGTTGCGCTTAAATAAAAAAAGCGTCTTCTTTCTTAGGTATAAAGTGGAATCGGAGAGAATTGAATGGGGGTTCATAGGGGGTTCAGAGGGGCGTACCTAACTGAACCCCCTATAAACCCCCAACCAACCCCCTATGAACCCCCTATGAACTATGACCAAATGAAGTCCATATTTAGACAAAAAAAATAAGTATATCCAGAAAAAAGCAAGAGTTTTACTGCCAACTACAGTTTGTGGTAAGAAAACGAAAATCATGCAACTTAATTTTAGGAAGTATTGTTATACCTGCTGAAAAAACAAATCGAACTAATTTGAAATTTCATCCGTATTAAAAAAGATTCAGTGATTTATTTTAGAGACATAACATATTGAATCCTTTGATCACCGAATGGAATAATTTGTCAAACTTATAAAATCAACGACTTATGAAAACAACTGAAATAACTAAGATCATAGAACAAAATGCTGCAGAGCTCATAAATAATATTGATATTGAGAGTATTGAACTATATACGACTATAAAAAACGAATTTGAAAAATCGGATGTTTCAGTAAATACCAAATTTCAACATGCATATCGGAGTTTTCATGGAATGGATCATGTAGGTTTTAATGAAGACTTTATCAGCAAGTACTTTAAGCTTATAGAGAAATACAGAAATCATATTGTTTTAGATAGTGAGAAAGTATTTATTGAACTGCAGAGAATTAAAAATTTCGAAGACAATGATGCACTGCTATTTTCGTTTGCAACCAAATTAATGTGTACCATTGATGATTCAATACCCATTTATGATAAGGAGGTTTGTGATGCATTTTCGTTTACCGAGCCCATTGATGTCGATTTCGCCATGGTGATTGATATATTAATGGATCAATTTGAAATATTACAATCCCACTTCAATGAAATTGTTGAATCAAACTTACTGCCTGTTGCCATTAGGCTATTTGATGAAAAATTTAAAGGGAACAATCTTTCACTGATTAAAAAACTTGATTTTATCTTCTGGTCTTTCGGGAGATTAAAAACTCTTGAAACCCACATTGATGAGTTGAAAGTTCTAAATTAAGTCTGTGCTTCAGTATTTTTCATTCAAACGATGAGAAAGTGATTCAGCATAAAGGTGAGTATTAACATTTCTGGTATCATAAAATACCCGTTATGCAATTTATTATGTTTTTATATATGCATATAAGTTGCACATAATAATGTGCTTCATATATCAACAAAATAAAACTATATAGAGTTTCTGATACTTAAGGTAAAACAAATACTGCAAAATTGAACATTAAGTCTTAATTTATGCTTATTTTTGAGACCCTGAAAAATACATTTCAGGCATTTTAGCATAGTAGCATTATGACAAACACAACAACGAAGACAAAATCAACCAAGCTTACTGATTTACCTCCTTATATATATGGTACAACCCGTTTGGGTGACGACAGGATACCCTTTGCCGAACGGGTAGCTATGGCTCATACAGCAATGGATAGTGGCGTCTGGTTTCATACCAGTAACCAGTACAACGATGCTCTCAAGGTATTACGGACAGCATTCGATGAGAACCGGTCAAAGGTACCAAAGTTGATTATTAAAATCGGTGGGGATAGCATCGGGGAATTGCGGGATGATATTCGCAAAAATCTGGAACCACTTGGATTGGAAAATATGGAGATCGGGCAGCTCTGCCTGGGTACCGGAGCCCTTGCCTATGATTTTGCCCATGGAGGCGAATGTTACAGGGAATTTTTGAAAATAAAAGAAGAAGGGCTGGTCAACCGGTTTGTGCTGGAAGTCTTCCCGTGGACATCATCAACAGCACTTCAGGCATTACGAGGTGGGTATCCGAAAGATATTGTGGATGGGTACATATACTATTTTAACCCATTGCAACGGTTTGTAAGCAACGAGTTGTGGGAATTGCTCAACGAACGGAACGAGGTGCAAATTGCATTACGGACAGTTGCCGGTGGTCCTGTGCACAGGTTACGCGATGTGCCGGGAGCTGCCTGGAAAGAATATCTTCAACACAGGGCCGTGGAAGTGGCACCTGTTTTCGAGCGTTCGGGAGTGGAAAACTGGACTGAATTCTGTGTCCGGTTTGCCTTTAGTTTTAAGCAGGTTCAATCTACTGTTGGATCAACTTGCCACGCAGAGAACCTTGTGGAGTTTTTGAATGCAACGAAGGATATTCAACCTTTGCCTGCTGATATTGTGGAAGAAATCATACACCTTCAATACCGATGGTCAAATGAAACAGATATGAAAGCCGAATTGTGGTCAATGTAAAACCTTAATGATCAGATATTGTAATTAAACATGTTTTCAAGAACAAACTTAACACAGGACGTCTTACTTATTTACGTATAAATAACCGCCCTTTATGATGAGTATCAATGTTTCTTCAACTTTCAATTACCGGTAGTATTTTAATTTGGCATAAGGCATTCTTTAAGTTCTGAGAATAAAAACAGTTTAAAGCTCCCTGATACTAGTATGTGTCAGGGAGCTTTTTTGTACATTCTTAAAGAAAACACAAAGCATTATACTAACTTTTTTTCCATGAAGGATTAAAACTTTATATCTTTTCAATTTATCCACATTTTAAGCAAATAAATCCACACGATTATACTTAATACCAAATTATATTTGCACCGACAAAAATCGTTGATGCACGAAATGTGTCAGCAATTCGTGTCGTTAATCAAAAGTCTATACAATCCATCTTAAAAGAAGAGAAACTCTATGAAATTATCTGTAACACTATTAGCAATGTTCTTGCTGGTTTTAGCAACCAAAGGAAATTGCCAGAACAACGCAAACAAAACAGCCTGGGAAGCAGCTGATTTGATCGTTAAAAACATGGTTGAACCTACCTTTCCCGATAAAGTATATAACATTATAGATTTTGGGGCTGTGGCTGGTGGAAAGACCAAAAACACTTCAGCCATAGATGCTGCTATTACCAAATGCAGCAATGAAGGCGGTGGACAGGTGCTGATAACAAACGGAAAATTCCTGACCGGTCCCATTCATTTGAAAAGCAACGTGAACCTGCATATTGATGCCAGTGCCGTATTGTTGTTTACGACAGAACCAACCGATTATCTGCCGGTGGTAAGAACACGATGGGAAGGTGATGATTGCTACAACTATTCGCCGTTGATTTACGCTGACGGACAAACAAATATAGCCGTAACAGGCAAAGGGACGCTGGATGGACAAGCCAGTGCTGAGAACTGGTGGCCATGGAAAGGTGGCGAACGCAATGGCTGGATAAAAGGTACTCCAAGTCAGCTTGACAAGAATTGCCGTCCGTTGCTTAAAAAATATAACGACACACAGGTACCTGTTGAACAGCGAAAGATGGGGGAAGGCTTTTTCTTACGTCCACAATTTATAAGCTTTATTCATTGTAAAAATGTAAAATTAGAGGATTTCACTATAAAAAATTCTCCTTTCTGGGTACTTCATCCATTGCTTTCGGAAAATGTAATTGTAAGAGGTGTAACGGTGAACAGCGAAGGACCTAACAATGATGGTTGTGATCCGGAATCGTGCAAGAATGTACTGATCGAAAACTGTACATTTAACACCGGGGATGACTGTATTGCCCTGAAATCAGGTCGTGACTTTGATGGACGAAGGGAAAATGCACCCATTGAGAATGTTGTTATACGTAATTGCTTTATGAGAAAAGGGCATGGCGGTGTGTCGATGGGAAGTGAAATATCGGGAGGTGTTAAAAATATATTCGTGGACAATTGCCAAATGAGCAGTCCTGAACTTGACAGAGCCATCCTTATTAAAACAAATAACAGCCGTGGCGGTACTACCGATGGCGTGTATGTACGGAATGTAACCGTTGGTGAAGTGAAAGATGCTATTCTGTCAATAAATTGCAGCTATCACATCGACAAAGAAGGAGAAGGTAAATTTCTGCCACAAATCAAAAATGTATACCTGACAAATATCACTTCTAAAAAATCGGCTTTTGCTATCTGGCTTGATGGCATTAAAGGGGAAAATTGCGTGAACAATATTAATGTTGAAAATTGTGTGTTCTCAGGAGTAAAACAAGCTAACGAAATTAAAAACATCGGGAAAGTGACTATTAAAAATGTTATTCTGAACGGGGAAACACTAAACTCGATAGATTAAAACTGAATTAAAAGGAGCCTCACTCCTATTCATTGAAGTAGCGCACGATTAAAAATATTTTACCACTAAGTTGAAAGTTTAAGGGTTCATAAAGGTTGCATTATCCGCATTACTTGCTTTGTGAAGCTTTTTACGAATGACACTTAGTGGTAATGTCTTTTTCAGGAATGAGGAATGAGGAATGAGGAATGTGGAATGAGTAAATTACAATACAGGGAGACAATTACGATATAAAATAGTAAATGGAAAAAACATTATCAACAAGACTTATACTTTTAATTGTCTCATTACTTTTAATTTCTACTACTGAAATGGAAGCACAATCCAACATGGAAGCTACAAATGAAAAAGCTACAAGTTGGTTTAATCAGGGATACTGGTTAAATAACCTGAAATTAAAACCTCACAACTCTACAGACAAACTTGAATTCGCCAAACAATACCAGTCAAATAAAGCCGGTTGGGATATGGCATTTAGTTTTATGAAAAATCATAACCTTGACAGTTTAAAAACAGGGAAATATATAATCGATGGAGAGAATGTATTTGCAGATGTTACCGATAACCCTTCTTCAGAATTGAAGGATGCTAAATGGCATTCACACCTGAAGTATTGCGACATTATTTATGTGATAAAAGGAAAAGAAGAAACCGGCATTGCTCCTGTAAAAGGGTCACCTGTAATCATACCATTCAATGATAAGGGAGATTCCCAATTTTACAACCAGGATATGAAAGGGAGTTACTATGTATCAAACCTGGATACTTTTTTCATACTGTTACCTTCGGATGTTCACCGCCCTTTTATACGGGTGGAAGGTTGCAGCTATGTAAAAAGGATACGGATTAAAATCAAATCAATATCGTTGTGATTATTAAACATTACCTAATCAACACATTACTGTTATGCAATTTACCAGACGCAAATTTCTGACCACTGCAGTGCTGGGTGGTGTCGGAGCAGCCCTTACAACTTCCGGTTTAGCTTCTACACTAAAACCACTGATAAAGATAAAGAAAACACCAGTCAGCAATCCTACTTACGATAAACTGGATAAAATACTGAAAGAGCCTATACTGAAAAGAGAATTATTTACTTCCCCGGTAATAATAGAAACCCTTGAATTGCTTCGGTATAATGATAATTTTATATGCCGAGTTCGTTCGAAAGAAGGTGTAGAGGGCTTTTCATTTGGTCAGAACGATCAGTTGAAGTCATTGTATCCTGTTTTTGTAACACGGATGCAGGAGTATTTTATCGGCAAAGATGCACGGGATCTGGAATCGTTACTGGAAGAAGTATGCGTATTCAAAAGCAATTATAAACTACAGGGAATAGCCATCTGGGTACCATTGGCAACCATTGAATTTGCCATCCTTGATATGCTGGGCAGAATGGCCGATAAATCGATTGGCGCATTGATCGGAACAGTACAAACAAATAAAATTTCCGTTTATCAGGCCAACAGCGAACGCTATATCTCTCCTGAATTAACCATTGAACACCTGCAACGGGAATTAGACAAGACACACGCAAAAGCCATTAAATTTAAGCTCGGCGGTCGTATGAACCATCCCGAAACACCCGAAGGGAGAAGTGAAAAGCTAATTCCTTTAGTACGAAAAACCTTTGGCGATCAGATGGTCATTAGTGCAGATGCCAATGGTTCGTACGATGTAAAGGAAGCCATACGGATCGGAAAAATAATGGAAGAGTATAAGTATGCATTTTTTGAAGAACCTGTACCATTTGACTGGTACGAAGAAACAAAACAAGTGGCTGACGCAGTAAATATCCCGATTGCCGGGGGTGAGCAGGAACCAAGTCTTCATAATTTCCGCTGGCTGCTGGCAAATGACGGACTCCAGATTGTCCAGGCGGATATGTTCTATTTTGGCGGAATGATCCGTTCGATGAAAGTAGCAAAGATGGCAAACGCTTTAGGGAAACTTCATATTCCACATGTTTCGAGTATCGGTTATATTTATATGATGCATTTTATTTCAGCGATTTCAAATGCCGGTCCTTTTCACGAATATAAATCTTTTAAACTTGATTTTCCATTTGAATGCAAGACCTCAAGCCTTGTACCGGAAGACGGTGTAGTTACTGTTCCTTCAGGTCCGGGATTAGGGATAGACATTGATCCTGATTTTATTAAAAAACATTCGGTAATAAAATTATAAGCCCTGGATTTACAAAAGGGATACATATCCTTTCTTTAAAAAGGAATATCAGTAAGAATGAATGCGGAAATAATAAGTTCTGTATTCATTCTTTTTTAATTTATTTGTAAATTTTGATCATCTTCATTAAACCTTTTGTATTACAGTTCGTCCAATAAGCAAATAAAACTCCATGAATACCTTATTGCAAGTGTGAACAATCCATTCTTGCAATTTTTGTGTTTAAAGTTGAAATACTGTTTCACTTTACATTTAATTGGGGTTTAAAACATACTTTTGTAAACTAATCCAATATTTCATCAAACTCATGAAACATTTCTTTCTTATCACCTTTCTTTTTCTGTTTGTTAGTTTATCTTCTTTTGCGCAGCACAGTATTCAGGCAATGGTTTTCGATGGCAAAAACGGGTTACCCATTGAAATGGGTTCCGTAAAGCTTTTACAGGTTAAAGATTCAGCATTTGTCCAGGGTTGCCTGACTGATTTAAGTGGTAATTTCATGATGAATAAAGTAAAACCCGGATCTTATACATTGGTAGTTAGCATGGTCGGATATTTGAACTTTTCTCAGAATATAAATATTGCCAGCAAGGATTTAATATTAAAAAATATTCATTTACAGGAGAATGCCCACTTGCTCAAGGAAGTAGAAGTTACAGGTACTGCTGCTCAAATGGTAGTAAAGGGTGACACTACTGAATTCAATGCAACAGCATTTAAAACTGCTCAAAATGCAGTAGTGGAAGATTTGTTGAAACGTTTACCCGGAGTGGAAATCTCTACAGATGGTAAGATCACTGTGAATGGTCAGGCTATAACTAAAATTCGTGTTAACGGTAAAAAGTTCTTTAGCGATGACGTAGAAATGGCTACAAAAAACATACCTGCCGAATTGATTGACAAAGTACAGGTGCTGGACCAGAAATCGGATATGGCCCAACTAACAGGATTCGAGGATAATGATACCGAACGCATTATCAACCTTACATTTAAATCGAACAGGAAAAGAGGTACTTTTGGAAATGTAACCGGAGGTGCCGGATTGGATACTAATAACGATGTACGATATGATGGGAATATGTTCCTGAATATGATCGATGGAGAAGCACAAAGCACTATTACAGCTGGCGGTAACAATGCCAACACCTCCCGTAGTAGCCGTGGACGTGGATCTTCTGCCAATAACAGCGGTATAACCACCTCTCAAAATATAGGATATAACATCAGCACAACTGTCAATCCGAAACTAAAAATTGGTGGTGACGCTTCTTTAAATCATTCAGGGAATGAATCCATTACCGATAGTAAACGTCAAAGCTACCTGGTAGATTCGACTTATTCCAACAATTCGTCCACTGTAGCCCATAACGATAACTATTCGGCTAATCTACGTACGGAAATTGAATGGAAACCAGATTCTGTAAATACATTCGTATTCCAGCCAACCATTAATTATAACCGTAGCTTTTCGGATAGCCAAAAAGACTATACAAATTTTACCGACACAACACAAACCAGCATCGGAAATACTTCAAACTACGGGAATGGCACACAACTAAGCGGTGGACTTGGTTTTATCTATAGTCATAAATTCTTGTCGAAAAAGGGACGTACATTCACTGCCAACCTGAATACTTCAATATCCCAAAACGATAATGAGAGTTACAATTATTCAAAAAACAGAATCATGCGTCCGGATTCAACAACCATTGTTGACCAATATACAAAATCCCATTCTGATGCCTATAGCATGAGTTTGAGGATGTCGTTTGTGGAACCACTCTGGAACTTAAGGAACTTCCTGGAAACTTCCGTTTCATTCCGCAGCAACAACAACGTATCAGATAAAAACCAATATAACAAGGATTCAAATGGTGATTATACACGGCTTGATTCTATCTACAGCAATAATTTTGAAAACAAGTTTTACAGTGAGACCCTGGAATTAAATTACCGGTATGTAAATAAAACTTTCAATGCTATGTTAGGGATTAAAGGGGAACCATCGCAGACCTACAGTACACGTATTTACCAAAATGGAGATTCTTATGACAGACCGATATCAGTCGTCAATTTTTCTCCAACAGGTAGATTGCAATACAACTTCGGAAGAAAGAAATTTGCACGTGTGGATTACCGTGGATCAACCGACCAACCCAGTATTAGCCAGTTACAACCAGTGAAGAACAATTCGAACCCATTAAACGAAACAATTGGTAATCCTGACTTAAAACCATCATTTACTCATAATTTAAGAATGATGTTTACTACATTCAATGATAGCACTTTCTCTTCATTCAACGCTACCCTGAGTGGACAAACCACTAAAGATGCCTTTGTAACAAACAGTATCTATGATGCAACCCAGAAACAATACAGCCAGACAGTAAATTCGGCTCTTATGCCTTATAGTCTCAACGGAAATGTTATGTTTAATATCCCGATTATCCAGAAGCGGTTACATTTCAACACCAATACATCATTTGGCCTTGAACACCGGTATGGATATTCATCACGGGGATTAAATGCACAAATTCTGAATTCAGATAGCTTGCCTCTTGGCGATCTAAGCAGCACACAAAGTTACAGTGCCAGGGAACAAATTTCACTTACTTTTACGACCGATTTAGTTGAGATAGGTGCCCGTGGCAGCTTCCGCTATTCCAACACCCTGAATAACCTGAAACCTATCGCATCTATTACAAAAGACTGGAGTGGTGGTGGTAATTTGATCGTTCACTTGCCTTACAATATCAATATCGGGAGCGATTTGAATTACACAACCCTTCAGGGTTATTCAAGCAGTGCACAAGACCAGCTTATCTGGAATGCCTCGATTGATAAAACTGTATTTAATAGCAGAGGAGTACTGGCACTAAAAGTAACAGACCTACTTCGTCAACAACTAAATATACGCCAGAGTATTGGTGATAACTACATCCAGGTCAACAGTTACAACACATTGACTTCTTACTTTTTACTAAGCTTCACGTATAAAATCAATAAATTTAAAGGCTCTAAAAACCCTGCAAGTGAAAGACGAGATGATCGATTCGGACCAGGTGGTGATCGTCCACATCGTGATCATGGCGACGGAGGTGGTGACAGAGGTGGTGACAGAGGTGGTTTTCATGGACCATCATTTTAATACAAAAGCCCCATTATTCAATACGAATATGGGGCTTTCTTCTTGTATTATCTGAACTATTTACATTTAAATCATTGAGTTAACTCAATGATTCTGCTTAAGATTGTACTCGATGACCAATACTCCTAATTTATTGTTAAGTCCCATTACCGGCGATACGATACTTAAAACTGAATCATTCTTGTAATTTATTGTTTCAGTGGTTGCTAACGCAACCTGATTAGGAAATGCTGAACCTTCGTCCTTCTTGTTCGTCGAAAGCATTACCCTTCCATCCAACGCATTTACAAATTCCACTTTACCAACTCCGGGTTCTTTGATGAAATTTAAAAAGAACTGATTTACCTGTTCTTTGTTTTCACGTGTCAACTCACTCCGTATAGCCCATGAAAAGACTTTGGATGACAACATTAATTGATTTGTAGTCAAACTGTCAATTTTGTTTTCATAATCCGATTTCAACTTAAGAGTATCTTTCTTAAATTTATTTTCAAGAAGGCTGATTTTAATGAAAACCCACAATGAAAGAATTACAATAACTGCAATTAAAAAAGTAATCAATTTGTGCCTGAGAACTAATTCTCCAAAATTGCCCTTAGTATTGACCTTATCAGTGGAAGCTTTTTGAGATTTGTTGTCAGTGGATAGTTTTTCGTTTTCAGTTGTCATAATGTTTTTTAAAAAGTTTATAATGATTGTATAATATTTTAATTGATATCTAAATAGTTCTCCGAAAATCTTTTTTCACGGGATGCATTCTTTGAATGGAACAAAGTTACTTTAATAAATCAGCAAGTGCTTTATTAATATCAGTAAATCTGAATTTAAAACCTGAATCCAACAAACGTTTTGGAATCACAAACGAACTGTTCAAAATAAGATCAGGTTCTGTCCCAATGATTTTAGCTCCAAGATTAACAATAAACTCAGGAGCTGATATGCCAATTGGCATTCGGAGTGTCCTTCGCAATGAATACATAAAATCCTCGTTATTTAAAGGTTCAGGTGAGGTACAATTCAATATTCCCTGTAAAGTATTGTTTTCAATCAGAAATTCAAGAATACGGAAATAATCTTCCAAATGAATCCAGCTGAACATTTGATTTCCTCGTGCCTGCTTCCCTCCCAGCCCAATACGGCTTAGCCAGAGCAACGGGATTAAAGCTCCCCCTTTTCTCCCCAAAACAACAGAGGTCCTTAATGCAACTTTACGGGTTTCAGTTAGCTTAAATCCAAAAAATGCCTTTTCCCATTGTTTCACTATATCAGCCAGAAAATCAGTACCCAAATCTGTTTCATCTTCAGTCATAGGATGATCAAAAGAAGATTTATAAATTCCACTTGCACTACCGTTTATCCATAGCTTTGGAGGATTCTTACAGGCAAGTATGGCATTCCCAATCCAGATGGTTGTATTTATCCGGGAATCCAATATAGCCTTTTTGTTCTCATCTGTATGCTGGCAATTAATTGATTTTCCGGCCAGGTTGATAACAAACTCAGCACCCTCAAACGATTCGGTCAAATCAATGGGCTTCCACGACACATGATGAGGATCACGGGAAACAATCAATACCTGATATCCTGTTTCGACAAAACGTCTTGCCAGATAACTGCCGATAAACCCTGTACCTCCTGCAATGACGACCTTTTTCATTTAAATCTGATTTAATGGACTACAGTTTATAACAACAAATTAAAAACTAATGTTTTAAAGTATTGAAATAAAACAAAAAAAACTCTCTTGCATGAATATGCAAGAGAGTTTTGTATAGAATTATATAGTAGGAACAACTATTCGTGAGCTCCCATTTTCAACATGCTGACTTCACGTTCACTAAGGAAACGATATTTACCACGTGGCAGGTTCTTTTTCGTCAATCCTGCAAAGAATACACGATCCAACCTGATTATTTTATAACCAAGCTTTTCGAAAATACGTCTTACTACACGGTTTTGGCCTGAATGAATTTCAATACCTACCTGTTTTAAATCACCTTCTTTTACAAATTCCAGTGCGTCTACCTGTATAACATCCTCATCAAGGGTAACACCGGCCAGAATGGTTTCGTAGTCTACCTTTTCAAGTACTTTATCCAATGTAACATGATAGATTTTTTTCTTTTCATATTTTGGATGTGTCAGTTTTGAAGCCAAATCACCATCATTCGTTAAAAGCAAAACCCCTGTTGTATTTCGGTCTAACCTACCTACAGGATAAATACGTTCGCTGCATGCATTCTTTACTAAATCAAGAACTGTAAGACGATCGTGTGTATCTTCCGAAGTAGTAACACAATCTTTTGGTTTATTCAGCAACAGATAGACTTTGCGTTCCGATTGGACTGTCTGGTCATGGAACATGACTTTATCGGTAAGCAATACTTTAACACCCATTTCGGTGACAATTTCTCCATTTACCGAAATTACACCTGCCTGTATATATTCGTCTGCTTCACGACGTGAACAAATACCTGCATTTGCCAGAAACTTATTCAACCGCAAAGGTTTTGTCAGATCAATAACTGTTTTCTGGTATTCAAGTTGCTTTTTATTGCTGTATTTTGAGTTTGGATCGTAGTCATCATCTGCACGACGTGCAGGCTTACGGAATGCAACGCCATCCTTTTTGTTATCATAACGTGTTTCAACAAATTCAGATCTCTGACCTTCACCTAATTTTTTAAAGGTTAGTTTATCAGGACGTGATTCATCTTCAGGCGCATTTAAATTGCGGCCATATGTTTTCTCACCATTGCTATCTGTACGGTCTTCCCATGGTTTGCGTTCTCCATATGCAGGTTTGCTGTCACGGTTTTCCCATGGTTTCTTAGCTCCGAATGACGGGCGGCCACCTTCTCTGTTTTCGTAAGGTTTACGATCACCATATGCAGGTTTGCTATCTTTATTTTCCCAGGGTTTGCGTTCTCCAAATGAAGGTTTGCTGTCTTTATTTTCCCAGGGTTTCCTTTCACCATAAGGTGGTTTGCTGTCTTTGTTCTCCCATGGTTTCTTAGGTCCGAATGATGGACGGCTATCCCTGTCACCATAAGGTTTACGTTCTCCTGAATCAGCACTGTCTCCACTGCTTCTGAATGATCTTTTTTCGCCTGATGCAGGACGGTTATCCCGATCACCATAGGGTTTACGGTCGCCATAGGCAGGTTTATCACCCCTGCTTTCAAATGATTTCTTTTCTCCGAATGAAGGACGACTATCACGGTCACCGTAAGGTTTCTTGTCACCATACGATGAAGAGCCCCTGTTTTCAAATGGTTTTTTATCTCCATAAGAAGAATTACCGCGATTTTCATACGGCTTTTTGTCTCCATAAGATGGACGATCAGAACTTCCTGTTGAACGGCTGTCACCAGAAGGTTTCCCTGATCCAAATTTTGCTCCACCACGTGAGCCTTTTAATATCGATTTCACATCGCGTTTCTCAAACGGTTTACCATCACGGCCGGCACCTGCATTCGATTTTGGTTTCGAATTACCTTGCCATTTTTCATTATTTGTCTTCATTCAAAAGTTTATAAGTGTATTTGGGGCACAAAGGTCGTAAAAAATCCCGAATAATCAGCACATTTTTAGACCAAAAGCTTGTTTATATCAAAAAAACATATTGAGTTTTTCAATTTTAGTGTCTTAATACATACAATCGTTTATATTTTAATATAACCTTTTGTACGCTTAAAATTTATCGGTTATCTGAAAACATATTTTACTTCATATTGTTGTGAATGTAAGTTTGTTTAACACGAGCAATTATTATTGGATTATTCAGGTTTTATTTAATAGTCCCTAAGCTAAAAACTTAAAATAATTGATCATAATCAGATAACAATGACCTATATTTCCATATTGCGGGGCATAAATGTAGGAGGCCACAACCAGATTAAAATGGAGCCTCTGAGACAAATGTATATCGGCATGGGCTTCACCTTTGTGCAAAGCTATATTCAAAGTGGAAACATTATTTTCTATGCTTCTGATACCGACAAAATTGACCTGGAAGAATCAATATCCGATACTATATTCCTTACTTTTGGAATCAGGATTGCAACTATTGTACTCACTTCTGATGAACTTGGGAATGCCTTGAAAAACAATCCTTATAATTCTAACTTATTGAAAGATTCAACAAAGATCTATTTTACTTTTTTATCTAAAGTCCCGGATATGATGTTATTGGAGACAGTTTCACCTGCCTTTTACGCACCTGATGAATTTTCATGCCGAGATAAAGTTATTTACAACTATTGTCCTAACGGCTATGGCAACACAAAACTTACCAATACTTTCTTCGAAAACAAACTGAAACTCACCGCTACAAGCCGCAACCTTAAAACTGTTACCGAATTATTTACTTTAGCACAAAAAGTTCAAACAACTTTTTAGTGGTTTTGTACAACCTCTGGTAGGTTAGCTTAAAATCCAGCAAATATAGTTGAAGAAAATAAGCGATTTCAATATATCTGATTTACAACAAACAGAATATTAAAATCAATAAAAGTAAAATTACCTGCTGCAATTGAGAATTGTTTTTAAAATAAACCCTGAAAGTGTTATTATAGTCCCTTCTATTCAAACAAATATCCTAAAACAGGTGTTTGTGTATCAAAACTACAATGAAAATCTTAATTATTATTTTAATGGCTATAATGAGTTTCAACATTCAGGGTCAAAACACAAAAAAGAAGATGGATGGATCAGTTTCAATCTCCCATGTCGATCATAAGGTTACAGTCATTAACTTTGATAAATTTGAATCACTGGTTAAAAAGAAAGACAATAAACTTTATGTTATAAACTTTTGGGCAACCTGGTGCAGGCCATGCGTGATGGAGCTTCCTGAATTTATGGAAGTAAACAGGATGTATCGTTCAAATCCTAATTTCAAAATGATCCTGGTAAGTATGGATCTTTCAAAAGAAGTTGAATCGGTTGTTCAACCTTTTTTAGTGAAAAATAAAATAGATGCAAACGTCTATTTGTTGGATGATAACAAACGAATGAACCAATGGATACCTTCTATTGATAAAAATTGGGGTGGATCAATTCCTGCCACTATTTTCTATCGGAACGGTGAAAAATTGGAGTTCAAAGAGAGCAAAATGCAAAAAAGTGAATTAGTGAAAATCATACATAAATACTTATAAAACAATCAATATGAAAAAGACCGGATTTATTATAGGATTAATATTATTCACAATAATTTTAATACATGCAAGTACAAAGAAAATGGAAAATACGTCAGAAAATAAAGGATATAAAGTTGGTGATGTAGCAACAGATTTTAAATTGAAAAATGTTGACAATAAAATAGTTTCGTTATCCGATTACAGTGATGCGAAAGGGTTTATCGTTATCTTCACCTGCAACCACTGTCCATATGCAAAAGCATACGAAACCAGAATCATAGGGTTAAACCACAAATATGCTTCAAAAGGCTATCCGGTTATTGCAATCAATCCCAATGATCCGAAAGTGGAACCACAGGACAGCTTTGACGGCATGAAACAACGGGCAAAAGAAAAAGGCTTTAACTTCCCTTATTTGTTTGATGAAGGGCAAAAAGTTTATCCACAGTATGGTGCCGTCAGGACACCACATGTTTTTGTATTGCAAAAAGTAAGTGGTAAAAACATGGTACGCTATATTGGAGCAATCGATGATAATTATTCCGATGCAAACGACGTAAGTCATAAATACGTGGAAGATGCTGTTGAAGCTTTACTTTCAAACAAACCGGTACAGGTAACTTCGACGGTTGCTATCGGCTGCAGCATAAAAGCGCAAAAAGAATAAAGACAATTAATTCATAATTAATAATTCATAATTCATAAATGACAGATTAATGACAAGCAGGTATTCAAATATCTACGGGTACAGATCTTTCAAACAACAGTCAGTTTAATTTTTCGTAATTCAACCCTTTTGTCGTCTGCAGGACACAAAAGGATTTTTTACTGGCTTTTGTGCAAAAATCAAAATAGCTTTTACACAATAAGTTCTTTCATCAACAAACGCGAACCGGATTACCCGATTCGCGTTTCTTCTTTCTTGATTTTCTTGTCTTTATTCTTGGTTCTTGGCTCTTGGCTCTTGGTTCTTACCTCTTGCCTCTAAAAATCAATTAAACTGATTCATCAGAACAGCTACTTCATCCAGAATCAGTTTGGCAAATTCAGCTACTTTCATGCTTCCTTTGTCACCTTCACCCTGACGGCGTACAGATACTTCTTCGTTTTCAGCTTCTTTTTCTCCAACAACCAACATATACGGGATACGTTTCAATTCGTTATCACGAATCTTGCGTCCTATCTTCTCGTTACGGTCATCCACGGTAACACGGATATCCTGTGCGTTCATTTCTTTTGCAATCCGGAACGCATAGTCGTTGAATTTTTCACTGATTGGCAGAATCACTACCTGGTCAGGAGTCAACCACAATGGGAACTTACCGGCAGTATGCTCAATAAGCACTGCAACAAATCGTTCCATAGAACCAAATGGTGCACGGTGTATCATGACAGGACGGTGTTTTTGGTTATCCTCACCCGTATATTCCAGTCCAAAACGTTCTGGCAGGTTATAATCCACCTGGATGGTTCCCAACTGCCATTTACGACCAATAGCATCGCGTACCATAAAGTCCAGTTTAGGACCGTAGAATGCTGCTTCACCAAGGACCACTTTTGCTTTCAGTCCTTTTTCCTTACAGACTTCCACGATAGCATTTTCTGCTTTATCCCAGTTTTCGTCAGTACCGATATATTTTTCTGTATTCTTTGGGTCACGTAATGAAATTTGAGCCTCAAAGTTTTCGAATTCAAGGGCTTTGAAAATTATAAAGATAATATCCATTACTTTCAGAAACTCATCCTTCACCTGGTCAGGACGACAGAAAATGTGTGCATCATCTTGTGTAAAGCTTCGTACACGGGTTAAACCGTGTAATTCACCGCTTTGTTCGTAACGATATACCGTACCAAATTCGGCTAAACGAACCGGCAGATCTTTATACGAACGTGGCTTGAATTTATATATCTCGCAGTGGTGAGGGCAATTCATTGGTTTCAATAAATACTCTTCACCTTCTTCGGGTGTATGGATCGGCTGGAATGAATCCTTGCCATATTTTGCCCAGTGACCTGAGGTTACATAAAGTGCTTTGTTTCCAATATGTGGAGTCATTACCTGTTGGTAATCAAAGCGGCGTTGAATCTTTTTTAGGAATTCTTCCAGGCGTAAACGCAAAGCAGTACCTCGTGGCAACCACATTGGCAGTCCTTTGCCCACCATTTCGGAGAACATAAACAACTCCAGTTCCTTGCCTATCTTGCGGTGATCACGTTTTTTAGCTTCTTCCAGCATTACTAGGTATTCGTCCAGCATCTTCTTTTTAGGGAATGTAATGCCGTAGATACGTGTCAACTGCTTGCGTTTTTCGTCACCACGCCAGTAGGCACCTGCAACGCTCAATACTTTGATAGCCTTGATAGGGCTGGTATCCGGCAAGTGAGGACCCCGGCATAGATCGGTAAAAACACCCTGTGTATACAAGGTAATAGTTCCGTCTGCCAGGTCATTGATCATCTCAGTTTTATACACTTCGCCGATATCACCAAAACGTTTCATGGCATCCGCTTTACTAATGTCACTGCGTACAATGGCTTCTTTGCGTGCTACCAGTTCTACCATTTTGGCCTCAATGGTTGCCAGCTCGGTTTCTTTGATCGTTACTTCACCGGGATCAACATCGTAGTAGAATCCATTTTCTATAGCCGGACCGATACCGAATTTAATGCCCGGATACAATTCCTGAAGGGCTTCTGCCATCAAGTGGGCTGAAGTGTGCCAAAAGGTATGTTTGGCTTCTTCATCATCCCATTTATGCAACTTAATGGCTGCATCTGTTTCGATTGGACGGGTTAAATCCCATACCTGGTCGTTTACACTAATTGCCAGCACTTCTTGTGCCAGGCGTGAGCTGATACTTTCAGCAAGTTGTAATCCGGTAATGCCTTTGGCAAATTCTCGTACCGAACCGTCGGGAAATGTTACTTTAATCATACGTTTTGAACCTTACAAATGGTTTTTAAATTTTGAATTGCAAAGATAAGATTTTTGAGCGCAAATGAAGCTAAACAACCAATGAAAAACTGCTTTTTATAAAAACAAACAGAAAGTTTCTGATTTGATCTGTGAATGATGACATTATCTGGATCAATTCAAAATAGAAAACATATTTCGAGAGAATACCCTAAAACAGCACGTATTTCAGTTTCAATGTTCAGCCTCATATACCCTTGCAGGATAAAAATTAAGTTCTTACTTATTACAAAACCGTGATTTCTGCGTCTTACTTATTCAAACAGGAAATACAAAACAATGCAAAAACGATTTTCGGGTGTTGTGGTACCTATGGTAACTCCACTGAACAAGGATTTTACAGTTGATGTTGACGCCGTAGAGCGTATCATGAAACTTTTCGGAAAGAGTGGTATAAATCCCCTGGTACTTGGCACTACAGGTGAATCAAGTTCCATATCTGCAACTGAAAGCTACCGGTTTGTAGAAGCTGCAGTGAAGGCAAAAGGGAAAAATCAATGCGTCTATGCCGGATTGGTTGGTAATCAGGTAGACGAGTTGATTGAACGTGGAAACAAATACCTGCAATTGGGTGCTGATTGTGTGGTTGCCACCCTGCCTTCCTATTATATCCTCACTCCTGCACAAATGACAGCATTCTACACCCAATTGGCTGATAACATTTCCGGTCCGGTAATGATGTATAATATCAAAGCCACCACACAGATGACCATTCCCCTTGATGTTGTTGAAAAGCTTAGTGCACATCCCAACATTTACGGACTAAAAGACTCAGAACGGGATGCTGAACGTATGAAAGCCTGTATTACAAAATATAACAACAATCCTGATTTTTCATATTTCTGCGGTTGGGGAGCCCAAAGTGCCGGAAGCTTAGAACTTGGAGCTGATGGGATAGTTCCCAGTACAGGCAATATCGTTCCCGGCATGTACGGAAAGCTCTATAAAGCAGCATTAAACGGTGATTGGAAGGAATGCAATAAATGGCAGGAAATAACGGATAGTTTTGCATCTGTCTATCAAAAGGACAGGACACTGGGCGAATCATTAGCAGCCCTTAAAGCAATTATGAATTCCACCGGCATCTGTAATTCCACCATGATGCCACCACTTACAGAGCTTTCTATAAATGAGGTAACACTTATTGAGAATCGATTCACCGATTTGATTCGGATAACCGGAAATTAAAACCAACAGTTTAATACTATATGCAAAATAACCCTATTCACTGGATTGATACGGCAATCGTTATCGTTTCTGTTCTTTTTACAATCTGCACCGGTTTCTATTTTTCAAAGCGCCAAAAGAGTTCCGATCGTTATTTTTCAGGGAGTAAGACCATTCCCGCCTGGGCTATCGGGATATCCATATTTGCCACACTTTTAAGCAGTGTCACCTTTCTGGCATATCCTGCCGCAGCCTATAAATCAAACTGGATCCTGCTGGTGCAGGGTTTAATGGTGCCCATTGTGCTTGTAGGACTGATCGGTATTATTGTCCCTTTGTTCCGTAAAGTTATCCGTCTGAGCACCTATGAGTATTTCGAACGGCGTTTTGGATTCTTTGCCCGGATGTACAGTTCATTGGCTTTTATGCTGACACATTTTTCCAAAATGGGGACCGTATTGTTTTTAGTCAGCATTGCATTGGCAAGTTTCACTCATTTCCCGGTACTCACCATAATGCTGTGCCTGAGTTTTGCGATTATCACACTCACCATGCTGGGTGGAATGGAAGGAGTTATCTGGATGGATGTCGTGCAGGGCTTTCTGTTGGTTGGTGGAGGGTTGCTTTGCCTTGGTATTTTGTTATTCCGTCCGGAAGCAGGACCTGTAGAAACCATGCACCAGGCTTTTACCATGGGCAAAATAGATGTCGGGCCGTACAATTTCAGCTTGTCCGATCTTACCATTTGGGTTATGATCATCAATGGAGCCTTTTATGCCCTGCAAAAATACGGTACCGACCAGACTATTGTACAGCGTTACCTGGCTGCCAAATCGGACAAGGACGCTAAAAAAGCAGCTTACATTGGCGTTTTTGCCAGTGTCTCTGTATGGACCCTCTTTATGTTGATTGGAGCTTTATTATATGTCTTCTATCATACAGGTACAGCCTCTTTGCCGAAAGAAATAACAGCCGATAAGGTTTTTCCCTATTTTATCAGCACACAATTGCCGGTTGGCGTAGTAGGGTTAGTGCTCTCGGCATTGGTAGCAGCAGCGCTTGCCAGCCTTCAATCCGATTTAAATTGCCTCTCAGCCATTGGTGTGGAGGATTATTTCCAGCGATTAAAACCAAATTGTACCGACAAGCAACGACTGACCATGGGACGCATTTTTGTCTTAGTGGCCGGATTAATCATGATAACAGTCGCTTATTTATTTGTCCAATGGCAAGGGGAAGGCATCCTGGGTATTGTATTCGGTTTATATGCCATTTTCTCAGCCGGTATTGTTGGCATCTTTCTGTTGGGTGTTTTATCCCGCCGTGCAAACAAACAGGGATTGTATATCGGAATTGCAACCTGCATTGTGTTTACAGCTTATGCAGTTTTAACCACAACAAAAATAGGAGATCATGTAATGATCGATCTGGGGAAATTCAATTTCCCTCATCACAAATACATGCTTGGAGTATATAGCCACATCATCGTATTCGTTGTGGGATACATTGCAAGCCTGTTTTTTAAATCAGAACCTGCCGATATCCATCTGACCATTTATGGTTATTTTAAAAACGATCAAAACGTTTAAAGAAAAAAGAAGCAAATTCTACGGGAAACAATACCTTTGTGAAGTTATCCAATGCATTCCTGTTATTAAATTTACGAACCGCTTATTTAGATTAATATGAATTCAATTATATTACAACAACCCGGGAAGATAGTTTTCGGTGAAAACAGCATACAACAATTATCTGAAGATAATTTAATCGCACAATCGGACAGAATTTTGTTTTTAATAGCCAGTCCGTTGTTACAGGTTATACAACCGGTTTTTGATAAGATATCAACTACCGGGAAAAAGGTGGTGGTGATTGAATATGACTTCCCTGGTGAACCAACCTTTCAACAATTCGACAGCCTATTGAATAAATCAGATTATTTTCATCCCGATTGTGTTGTTGGTGTTGGAGGCGGAAGTGTACTCGATTGTGCCAAGTTACTGGCAGCATTAACCGGTAGCAAACAGCAACTGGCTGAAATAGTTGGCATCGGTCTGTTAACGGGTCGTTCAATAAAACTAATTTGTGTACCTACCACATCGGGCACCGGGAGCGAAATGTCGCCAAATGCCATCTTGTTGAATGAAGATACGGCAGCTAAATGTGGAATTATCAGCCCTTATCTGGTGCCTGATAGTTGCTACATCGATCCGGTGTTGACAGTTAGCCTGCCACCTCATCTAACTGCTGAGACAGGAATGGATGCACTTTCACATTGTATCGAAGCCTATACCAATAAATTTGCCCATCCGGCAGTTGATACGTACGCTTTGAAGGGCATTGAACTGATTGCCTTAAATCTTCAGAAAGCAGTTGTAAACGGTCATGACCTTTCTGCCCGCTCTGCACTGTCATTGGGCTCCATGTATGGTGGACTTTGCCTTGGACCTGTAAATACATCCGCCGTTCATGCTCTCTCCTATGGCTTGGGGGGTAAATTTCATGTTGCACACGGGTTGGCAAATGCCATCCTGTTACCCGAAGTACTCCGTTTTAATCTGTCAGCTTCTCCTGAGCGTCATGCTGCTGTAGCTATTGCCCTTGGAGTAAAGTCCCGTGATACCTTTGAACAAACAGCCTTAGCCGGAATTGAACGGTTGCAGGAATTATCGCATGCATGTGGAATACCGCAGCATTTGTTGGATATTGGAATTACGGAAGCCGTTTTACCTGAATTGGCGGATATTGCCATGAAAGTAACCAGGCTTCTGAATAATAATCCTCGTGTTGTAACAAAAGAGGATGCCATCAATATTTTTAAAAAACTATTGTAACCCTATAATAATACTGACTGCTTCGGAAGATAGCTGGAATATGTTTTGTCACCGAAGTCATGACTAATAAATCAACCAATTAACCAATCAACATAATCAACCAATTAACTAATAAACCAATCAACTACTTCAACATGAAACCAATAATAGGAATCACAATGGGCGATCCTGCCGGCATAGGACCTGAAATCTGCATTAAGGCATTGTCACTTCCGTCTATATACGACCGTTGTCAGCCCATGATAGTTGGTGATGCTGAAGTAATGAGACTGGCAGCCAAAATCCTGCAATCGACATTAAAGATACATGCCATCCAATCGGTAAAAGAGGCTGATTTTAAATATGGAACCATCGATGTACTGGATTTGAAAAATGTCGATATTGCAGAACTTAAGTCAGGTGAAGTATCTGCTATGGCTGGAAATGCAGCCTTTGAAGCAGTAAAGAAAGTGATTGATCTGGCATTGGCGGAAGAAGTAGATGCAACAGTTACTGCACCTATCAACAAAGAATCCATTCATAAAGCCGGACACCTGTTTTCCGGTCATACCGAAATATATGCCCATTTTACGAATACAGCTAAATATGCCATGTTGCTGGCCGATGAAAACCTGCGGGTAATACATACAACTACGCACGTCTCACTCCGCAAAGCCTGTGATTTATGTACCAAGGCACGGGTATTGGAAGTAATTTCGCTGCTGAGCGATGCCTGTATTCAGTTTGGAATAGCAAAACCTCATATTGCTGTTGCCGGATTAAATCCTCATGCCGGTGAAAACGGGTTGTTCGGAGATGAAGAAATCAATGAGATCATTCCGGCTATCCTTGAAGCTAAAGCCCTCGGATTCGATGTGGAAGGCCCTGTCCCACCCGACACCATGTTTGTAAAAGCAGTTCAGGGGAAATACGATGGTTGTGTGGCCATGTATCACGACCAGGGTCATATTCCATTTAAACTGGAAGGTTTTCAGTGGGATAACGAAAAGCAAACCATGAAAAGCGTGAAAGGGGTTAATATTACCCTTGGGTTGCCTATCATCCGTACTTCAGTTGATCACGGTACTGCTTTTGAAATAGCAGGAAAAGGAATTGCTTCTGCCGATGCCATGTTTGTTGCCATCGATTATGCCATCTTAATGGCTAAACACCGCAAAAAATGATTACTGTAATTGCTGATGATATTACAGGAGCTGCCGAGATTGCAGGTGTTTGCCTTCGTTACGGGCTGCATGTTTCATTTGGAATTGATTCGGTACCGGCTGTTAAAGCTGATGTGTGCATTATAGCAACCGATAGTCGTTCAGCTACAGAAACTAAAGCCTATGCCATCTATCAAGATATTATGAAAGCGGTTTTAAAAAGCTCCGATTCAGTTGTTTTTAAAAAATGTGATTCAGCCTTACGCGGGTATGTCCTGACTGAGTTATCGGCCATGCTGGAAGCAATGAAATTGAAAAGAGCTATCCTTCAACCTTCAAATCCATCAGTGGGTCGATGTATCCGGAAAGGTGTGTATTATATCGAAAACGTAAAAATAAAAAGTACTGCTTTTGCCCATGATCCCGATTTCCCGGCTACTGCATCAGAAATTCAACTGCTGTTACTCAAACGCTCCCCGACTCACAACCAGATAACCGAAATACATACCGGAAACATTCATACAATCACCGGCGAAGGGCTTTTTATTCCCGATTGTTCTACCGTTGAAGAACTTACATCATGCAGCAAATTATCCGGAAATGAAAGGTTACTCTGCGGAAGTGCAGCTTTCTTTGAACAGGTCCTTCTTCAAAAAGGAATAGTAAGCATATTGAAAGATCAGCAGAAAAACAGTATTTCAAATGATTTCCTTCTTATTTCAGGGAGTACCCACTCCACCAGCCGTGATTTTGCAAACCAAATGCTTAAAAGAGAGTGCCCTGTAATAGCCTTCCCGCCTGCAATGCTTCAGCAAGAAGTTGAAAATATTGTTATTGACAATTGGGCAGACGAATTAAAGGCTGTCTGGTCAAAAAAGCATAAATTGGTCCTTACCATTTCTGAAAAAAACATCAGTTTTCCCGATAGCTCATCAGTTTTAAAGCAACGCATGAGCATGGTTGTACGGAGTTTAGTTGAACATTGTGACATGAAAGAATTGCTTATAGAAGGAGGTGCCACAGCTTATTCCATCCTGAATATATTGAACTGCAAAACCATGATCCCTGTCCAGGAATTATCACCCGGGGTAATCCGTATGGAGAATTCCCTGTTTCCAGCCATGCATCTGACTATTAAACCGGGCAGCTATCGTTGGCCTGAAAAATTTCTTACAGTTACAGACTGAATTACATCAGTATTCTTTAACGGGTTGGAAATGTATTTTAATTTTCCTATCAACCGGTATGATTCATTACCGTACCTATTCTCATGCCAGTCTCCATTATTTATCCTTGATCTGATTCAAATAAAGATTCAGAATAACATCTCGTTAAAGGTTTTGTTTTGAAGCAATATCATTTCTTTTGCAACATTCCTGCAGTTCCGATTATCCTTCCGCTTTTGTTTCTGTCTTCTTTTAATCCCAAATGGCTATCGAGAGGAATATAATTTCACTCCAACGAACCCTTCGATACATTTGTTTTATATATATTGAGGAATTAATGAGACTTTATTGGGGGTTGGATGAGGGTTCGGAGAGGTTTACCCCTCCTAACCCCCTCGCAACCCCCTCGCAACCCCCTCGCAACCCCCTCGCAACCCTCTCGCAACAACAAACAAGTGAAAGTAAAATAATTCAGTTGGATTGTCTTTTGGATGAATTCGTAATCATCTGTTTTCCATATTATTCCGTGATCCTTGTTGTGAAATGAAGTTTTTATGCGACATGAATAACTATTTTAGGAGAACAGACTTACATCATCAAAGATATGTCAGCTTTAAAAGATTGAACATCTGTTTATTAATAAATTTAAGCTGCCTTTCCATACTTTCACTTGATATCATTTGGTTAAATATTTCGGTATAATAATATTTTTTTAAGGAAGATAAAAATAACGGGAAACAATTGTTTCTCCGAAAAATCACATGACCGGATTTAATCATTAATGCGAAGCTCACAAGATTAAAATTTTACAAACCAAACTTTTTGATTTACAATACGTTTTTATTACTCACAGAGTATGCAAACTTACTTTTCATACTTTATCTAAGATCGTTTATTCAACTATCCAACTAAATTTATTATTTATTATATTTTTCTGAACAATTATATAAGAATAATAGTTATACTTTTGTAACCATTTAGTTTTTGAATAATTTTAGTTTACAATCATGAAAAAAAACGCTATAATCTCAATAGATTCAGTAATTGAGAATTTGATATCCATACATCCTCTACTTTCGAAAAGCTTTTCAAGGTCAATTCGTTCTAAAACGAATCTGAATCCCGGATCGTTGTATGTGCTGGGTGTATTAACCACACACGGAATGCTTTCCATGTCGGAAATTGGGTGTAAATTATCCATGCCGAAATCACATATTACCGGTCTGGTGGATAAATTAATTGCAGAAGATTTGGTTGAACGGCTTTATGATCCGAAGGACCGAAGAATCGTCAACGTACACATCACCGAAAAAGGAGCTGCTGATTTTAATTCCATAAAGCATGAAATCAGCCAGGAATTGCGTCTAAAACTTCAGAAACTGGATGCAAATACATTGCAGGTTCTTGCCGAATCGTCCCAGCATGTAAAGGATATATTAACGACAATTGTTATTGCAGAGCATAATGCTTTATTATCTGCCTGCAACAAAGCAGAATAACATATTTAACTAATTAATAATTAAGAATTAATAATTAATAATTGTCAGGGACACTGAAATATAAGCTTTTGTAGATTAATAAATAGTTCATTAAATATCTACCATTACTTAATTCAACGAATAACAATATAAAAAATCAAATAATAAGGTATATGAAAAAGGAAAAAAAGGACTGGAAAATTTACATCCCTATGGCGATAGTTATTTTGATTGTAATTGTCGGAGGAGGATATTGGTACAAAGATTATACAAGCTTTATCCGGACGGATGATGCAGTAGTAGCGTCGGACAACATTTCAGTAAGCCCTAAAATAATGGGAAGGATCAGTAAAATTTATGCTGAAGAGGGAGATTCTGTAAAAAAAGGACAATTGATTGCTGAATTGGACAGCATTGATTTACTGGCGCAGAAACAACAGTTCATTGCCTTAAAATCACAAACGGAAGCCAATAAAGATCAGGCTAAGGCAAAGTTGCAATATGATGAAAAGAATATCAGAATTTTGCAAATAGCGCTTGAAAAGTCGAAAGAAGATTTCAACAGGGCTAAGACTCAATATACGGGTGGAGTCATAACAAAAGAGCAATACGATCACATGCTGAAAGCTCAGGAAACAGCACAGGCACAACTGGAGGCTGCACAGGCACAAATCCAGGTTTCAAAAACCATGATTAAAAGCGCAGAAACTTCCGTTACAGGAGCACAGGCACAAATCGGAGTCATCAAGACTCAATTAAACAATACCCGTTTATATGCACCGGTAGATGGCATTGTAGCCAAACGTTGGTTATTACCGGGAGATATTGCACAACCAAGCCAGGCTATTTATACCATTAATAACAACAGCAGATTCTGGATCCAGGTATTTCTGGAAGAAACAAAGATGGAAACATTGCATAACGGCCAGAAAGCACTGATAACGCTGGATACCTATCCGAATGTTGTTTTCACCGGTAAAATCTTTACCATGGGATCGACCACTGCTTCGCAGTTTTCACTTATACCGCCAAATAATGCTTCCGGTAACTTTACAAAAGTAACTCAACGTGTATTAGTAAAGATTTCGATCGAAGGAACCGAAAAAGGACAAAAATTGTCGGCATATACATTGTTGACAGGGATGTCTGCAGTCGTAAAAATTATTAAGTAAGAATGAGGAAAATATCTAATACACATAGACTCCGACGAAAATTACGCAGCAGGGATTCGTATTTTCATCCCAAGAGCCCGTTGTATAAATGGTTCGTATTGGCAAATATAATGGTAGGGACTTTTATGGTGGTGCTCGATAGTACCATTGTGAATGTAAGTCTCCCAAAGATTATGTCATCCTTTGGCGTCGGCCTGTCTACTATTCAATGGGTCATCACGGCGTACTTATTATCCATGGCGGCAATGCTTCCCACTTCTGGTTGGCTGGCAGACAAGTTTGGATATAAGAAGGTATATTTCTGGGGGTTATTTCTATTTACATTCGGTTCTTTGTTATGCGGATTGTCCAACGATGAAAATACGCTGATTATCGCACGTATCATACAGGGATTGGGCGCAGGAATAGTACAGCCACTCGGTATGGCCATCATAACACGCGAATTCCCCATCAAACAACGTGGACTGGCACTTGGATTCTGGGCTATATCAGCAGCAGCATCTGTATCGTTTGGGCCACTCATTGGTGGTTACCTGGTGGACAACTTCAGCTGGCAGCTTATCTTTGATGTGAATGTTCCAATAGGTATTTTAGCCCTGGTATTTACCATCGTGATACAACGTGAATTTATCAGTCCCAATACCCGTAAATTTGATTATATCGGTTTTATATCCGTTATTATCTTCTTACCGGTTTTGCTGTATGCTTTATCGGAAGGAAATGCGCAGACGAATTCAGCCGGTTGGACAGCACCTTATATATTGGCTTGCTTTGCCGTTTCAGGTGTTGCCCTGGCAGTATTCCTTACACGTGAATTAACGACTAAAAATCCGTTGATTGATCTTCGTTTACTGGGAGACCGTAACTTTGGGATGAGTAACCTGTTGATGTTCCTGTTTGGTATTGGTATGTTCGGCAGCACATTCCTGTTACCGTTGTACCTGCAGAATTCACTGGGATATACCGCATTACAGTCAGGTGCAGTATTTTTACCCGTTGGGATTATACAAGGCTTGTTTTCACCAATATCAGGATGGTTCTCGGATAAAGTAAATGCAAAAGTACCAATCATGACCGGTATGGGATTGTTGGTACTGAGCTTCTATATCAATTCCGACTTGTCTTTCATGACAGAACATTCATACATCATGACCTCACTTTATCTCAGGGGACTGGGAATGGGATTGGTTTTCACTCCATTGAGCACGTTATCGTTGCTGACCATTCCCCGCGAAAAGATGGCACAGGCTTCCGGGATATCGAATACTGTACGTCAGGTTGGCGGGAGTATGGGAGTTGCTTTGTTATCGACCATTCTAACAGCACGGGTTAACTTCCATGCACAAATGTTTGGTGGTCAGGTACAGGCAGGTTCACAGGAGTTTCAGAACGTAACCCATCACATGGCATATTATATACAGCAACATGCAGGTGGATCAGTTGCAACGACATTGAAACAGGCACAAAGCATAGTCATGTCGAGCGTAAGCACCCAGGCCTTTATTCAGGGAATTAATGATGACTTTCTGATTGCCGCGATTATATCGTTGATTGGTTTTATCCCAATTATATTATTAAAATCAAAAAAGAAAACGTTGAATTCCCTTGAACCGGATCATCATGCACATATGATGGAATAGAGTAACTAATTTAAGCACGTTATTAAAATAAAACATAGTCAAATGAAATCAATTTATAAACTGATCATTGCGATGATCCTTTTGCCGGCAACCATTGCATACGGGCAAAAGAAAGAACCATCGGAGGGAGATTCATTGAGCCTGCATGAGATATTGAGTGAAGTGATTCACAATTATCCATCCATAAAGAAAGCACAAACGGATATTGAATCATCGGATGCAAAAATAGGATTAGCTAAGACGGCTTATCTGCCGGATGTAGACATTACTTCCTCCTACACCAGGCTTGGACCACTCCAGTCATTTACGCTTCCTGGTATTGGGACACTTTCATTATATCCGGCAAATAATTATTCAGCTATGCTGAATGTAAAAGAAAACATTTATGATTTTGGTAAAACAAAAAAGAATGTAGCATTCGAAGAACAAAATAAGGAACTGGTAAGTCTATCTGTAGAACAGATAAAACAAAGACTTTCGGGAATGCTGATTGGAAATTATTACTCCATGGTTTTTTTACAGGAAGCAATTCGCATTAAAGAAGAAGAATTGGCAACCCTGAATGAGCATTTAAATTTTGTACAAAAAAAAGAAGCTACCGGGTCTGCAACCAAATATGAAATCCTGACTACAAAGGTTCGTATCTCGGCTATTGAAAATCAAAAAACCGATTTAATGACCGCTCTTCAGGTGCAACTCAGTCAATTGAATTCTTTTTTAGGAAAATCTCAGGAAACAAACCTGGTTGTAAAAGAAGAACTGCTGGCACCTCAGATTTTGGCAACAAATGATTCACTCTTTTCGTTTGCTTACGAACATCGAAACGAAATGAAAATTGTGCGTCAGAAAAGCGCATTAGTTGACACCCATTTGAAGATGATAAATTTACAGAACAACCCTTCCTTGAATTTCTTTGGTTCAGGAGGACTAAAAAATGGCTATTTACCGGATATTAATGTTATTACACCCAACTTTGCGGTTGGAGTAGGTATTAAAATTCCGATATTCGATGGCAACCGCTCTAAATACAATAAAATACAGGCAAATTCGGATATTCATGGAAACCTGCAAGAGACGGAACTTACACGTAGAACGATTGTGAACGAAGTGGTGGAAAGCAAAGCGAATGCACTTTCAGCACAGAAGAAAGTCCATCAGTCCGAATTACAACTGGAACAGGCACTACAGGCTTTTTCACTGGCAGAAACAAATTTTAAAGCCGGTGCTATCACAAATTTAGACATGCTGGACAGTTCTACTTCCGTAGCCGAAAGCAGACTGGCGTTGCTTAAAACAAAAATTGATTACTCGGTAAGCTTTTTAAAGCTAAAAATTGCCCTTGGAGAACAAATCTATTGAAATTTAATATGCAATTCAATTTCAATAAAGGAAGCTAACCGTATTTGGTTAGCTTTTTTTTATAAATACGAATTAAGTTAATGGATTATTGGTATATTTGAAGTCTCAATAACCAGGATTAAAATCAACTATCAAAATCAATAACGGTATGAAAACAAATTCATTTATCAGGTATTTATTTATGAGCACATTATTATTCTCCGGATTAGAACTTAACGCACAGGACTGGCCGAACCTGGAACGATTCCGTGCAGAAAATGCTACTTTAAGTAAGCCTGCCGAAGGCGAAAACAGGGTCGTATTCATGGGTAATTCTATAACCCAGGGGTGGATTGAAAAAAGAGCTGATTTCTTCAAAAACAACCCGTATGTAAATCGTGGTATCAGTGGGCAGACAACTCCACAGATGCTTATACGCTTTCGTCAGGATGTTATCGCTTTACATCCTAAGGTAGTAGTCATACTTGCCGGAACAAATGACATAGCAGGCAACACAGGTCCTTCCACCCTCGAAATGATTGAAAACAACCTGGCTTCCATGGCTGAACTTGCCAATGCAAATGGTATAAAGGTTATTCTGTCATCGGTATTGCCTGTTTTTGATTACCCATGGAAAAAAGGACTGGAACCTGCAGAAAAGATTGTCGCACTGAATGTTTGGATGAAAGCTTATTGTGAGAAAAAAGGATTTATTTATCTTGACTATTTCACACCCATGGCAGACGAGCGTCATGGTATGAAAGCCGAATTGTCGTATGATGGTGTTCACGCGAATGTTGCAGGATACAAAGTCATGGAGCCCCTGGTACAAACTGCGATTCAACAAGCACTGAAAAAATAGACTGACAGAGGTTCACTTTCGTGATTTTCTCTTTTAATATAACAGGAATAACGCATTGAATCATGGATTCAATGCGTTATTTTGTTTAATGTAAACCCTCAGTTTTATAAATTCTGTTTTTAAATGTAACAATATTTGTATACCTGAATGAAATTAAAGCAAAAGTGATTGATAAAACCAACACCTTTTAATATCAAAACACTTTTAAATGGCTCAACTTTTAAAAGAAACTAATTTCAGGCTTCTCTTTTGTACCTCACAATATTTTTGTACCTTTGCGCCCTATATTTTTTAATCAACATAATGTCTAACCTACTATTTATTAGTAAAAAAACAATTTTCAGAAATGGAAGAAAAACAAAACATCACGGAAGAAGTAAAACCAACCGTGGAACAAACAGTTGAAGAAGTAACTCCGGCAGTTGAAGAAACTGTTGTTGAACAAGCTCCTGTTGCCATTGAAGCAGTAACCGAAGAAGCACCGGTAGTTGAAGAAACTCCAGAAGCAATCGAAGCTGTTATCGAAGAAGAATTACCAGCAGTTGAACCTGTTGTTGAAGAAGTACCGGCAGTTGAAGCTGTCGTTGAAGAAACTCCTGCAGAAGAAGAAATCGTTATTGAAGAAGCTCCTGCTGTAAAAGTAAGAGTTGCGGTTGCCCCTCCTGTCCCACAAGGAGATTTTGATTGGGATGCCTATGAAAATGGTGTCACCATTTCAGCCGAATCAAAAGCTGATTTAGAAAAAATCTACGACGGTACCTTGAATGCAATCAAGGACAAAGAAGTTGTAGAAGGAACGGTTATTTTGATAAACAAACGTGAGGTAGTTGTTAATGTAGGCTACAAATCGGACGGTGTGGTTCCAATGAGTGAATTCCGCTACAATCCTGATTTAGCAGTTGGCGACAAAGTTGAAGTGTATATCGAAAGCCAGGAAGACAAAAAAGGACAACTTATCCTTTCTCACAAACAAGCCCGCGCAACCCGTTCATGGGATCGTGTAAATGCAGCCCTTGAAACACAGGAAATTGTAAAAGGTTTTGTAAAATGTCGTACCAAAGGTGGTATGATCGTCGATGTATTCGGAATCGAAGCTTTCCTTCCGGGTTCACAAATCGATGTGAAACCAATCCGCGATTACGATGTATTCGTCAACAAAACTATGGAATTCAAGGTTATCAAAATCAACCACGAATTTAAAAATGTTGTTGTTTCTCACAAGGCTCTTATTGAAGCCGAACTGGAACTTCAAAAGAAAGAAATTATTGGTAAACTTCAAAAAGGTCAGGTTCTCGAAGGTACCGTTAAGAACATCACTTCTTACGGTGTATTTATCGACCTTGGCGGCGTAGATGGATTGATTCATATCACCGATTTATCATGGGGTCGTGTATCTCACCCAGAAGAAATCGTTTCATTGGATCAAAAACTTAACGTGGTTATTCTTGATTTCGATGACGAAAAGAAACGTATTGCTCTTGGATTGAAACAACTTTCTGCACATCCTTGGGATGCTTTGGATACCACCCTTAAAGTTGGTGACAAAGTAAAAGGCAAAGTAGTTGTCATGGCCGATTATGGTGCATTCGTTGAAATCGCACCGGGCGTTGAAGGATTGATTCACGTTTCAGAAATGAGCTGGTCTCAACACTTACGTTCTGCACAGGACTTCCTGAAAGTAGGTGACGAAGTTGAAACAATCATCTTAACCCTTGATCGTGAAGAACGCAAAATGTCTCTTGGCATCAAACAATTGAAATCAGATCCTTGGGAAGATATCGAATCACGTTATGCTGTTGGAAGCAAACACACTGCGAAAGTTCGTAACTTTACCAACTTTGGTGTATTTGTTGAAATCGAAGAAGGCGTTGATGGTTTGATACATATTTCAGATCTGTCATGGACTAAGAAAGTAAAACACCCATCTGAATTTACTCAAATAGGTGCAGAAATTGATGTTCAGGTTCTTGAAATTGACAAAGCTAATCGTCGTTTAAGTCTTGGTCACAAACAATTGGAAGAAAATCCTTGGGATGTTTTAGAAACTATGTTTACGGTTGACAGTATCCACGAAGGAACTATTGTTGAAATGCTGGACAAAGGTTCTGTAATTTCCTTACCTTACGGTGTTGAAGGTTTTGCTACTCCAAAACACTTGGTAAAAGAAGACGGTTCACAGGCACATGTTGATGAAAAATTAGCTTTCAAGGTAATTGAATTCAACAAAGACGCTAAACGAATCATTCTTTCACACAGCCGTATTCATGAAGATGCCAAACGTGCAGAAAAAGGTGAATCAACTGCTACTGTAAGTGCAAGTGTTGAAGCTCCAACTAAAAAGGTTGCTCCAAAACGTGCAAAGAAAGAAGAAGCTCCTGTTTCTACAACTCCGTCTGCTGAAAAAACAACATTGGGAGACATTCAATCTTTATCCGATTTGAAAGACAAAATGGATCTTGCTGCTGAAAAAGCTGCTAAAAAAGAAAAGAAAACAAAAGCTGTTGAAGCTGCTGTAGAAACACCTGCTAAGGAAACTCCGGTTGTAGTTCCTGCAGAAGTTCCTGCTGTAGAAGCACCGGTTGAAGTTCCTGCTGTTGAAGCTCCTGCTGAAACACCAGCTGAACAAGCTGCTGATGAAGCTGCTGAAGAACTTGCTAAAGCATAATTCAGTTTCTCTACATTAACTAAAATGGCTGTTCGATATTTCGGACAGCCATTTTTATGTTTTAAGTACAAGTAAATTTTATAAACAGATCTTTAGTCTCTCTTATAATTAAGCAGAAAGACATGTTATGAATATCGGGATCATAGACAAACTCAGGATAATTTAAATACAGATTCTCATATATTGCTTAAACGCAAAGGTAAATAGCCAAAACGAGCCGTTTTAAAGCATTATTTAAACTCTTTGCTACCATTATATCATTCAACAGGACGAACGCCTTAAAAAGAAACCATTTAAGAACGCCTGGACACATTTATGAACAACTGTATAAACATTAAATCAAAGTACACCGTCAAAGGGTATATAACAAAAAAAGAGGCTATCCATCACGGGTAGCCTCTTTTCGATTTATTTGATTACGATATTTTTTCTATTTCTTCTTGTAGGTCAATTTCAATTCCCTTTTTGTCGTAAAATTTGTATTGTAAAAAGCCAAGCTTTTGTTCAGCTATTACTCTACATCCATTTCCGAATCTTCTTTTCCATTGCCACTTCATCGACAATATGCCTTTAGAGATATAGGCATCCACATAGGGATGTACGTGAAGTGTAAAATCTTTTACTTTTAATTTATTTACCAAATAGTCTATTTTACTTTCCAATTGGTCAGTAAATAGAATAGATGGTTTGGTTCGTCCTTTGCCATAACAGGTTGGACAGGTCTCCTCAATATCAATATGAATTTCGGGCCTTACACGTTGACGCGTCATTTGTAATAAACCGAATTTACTTAAAGGCAGGATATTGTGTTTGGCTCTGTCGTTGGCCATATTTTCACGCATTCTGTCGAAAAGTTTTTGACGATTATCGGTCTCGTGCATATCAATAAAATCCACTACGATAATACCACCCATATCGCGTAAGCGAAGTTGACGTGCTATTTCATCGGCAGCAGCCAGATTCACATCCAGTGCATTGTCTTCTTGTCCGTTCCCGGCTTTTGATCTGTTGCCGCTATTAACGTCAACCACATGCAAGGCTTCGGTGTGTTCAATAATCAGGTAAGCGCCGTTCTTAAACGAAACAGTTTTTCCAAATCCGGATTTGATTTGTTTGGTAATTCCAAAACTGTCGTAAATCGGAATTTCATCCTGATACAATTTCACAATGTCTTTACGATCAGGAGCAATCAGATCTACGTAATCTCGTACTTCTGTAAATACTGCGGGATCATTAATGTGAATATGCTTAAAACTCGGGCTGAATAAATCTCTAATTATTCCTACCGTACGACCTAATTCTTCTAAAATCAGCGAAACTCCTTTAGTTTGTTGCGTTTTGGCAATTGCTTCTTCCCAGCGTTTTACCAGAATTTTCAACTCATTATCGAGTTCTGCTACCTTTTTGTCTTCAGCAACTGTTCGTACAATAACACCAAAACCTTTTGGTTTTATGCTTTGAATGAGTTGTTTGAGACGTTGTCTTTCTTCTTCTGTCTTAATCTTTTGCGATACCGACACTTTGTCGGCAAACGGTATTAAAACCAGAAACCTGCCGGCAATGGATACTTCAGCGGTCAATCGTGGTCCTTTTGTTGAGATAGGCTCTTTGGTAACCTGTACCAAAATGTCCATTCCCGTTTTTAGAATGTCGTTGATTGAACCGTTTTTCTCTAATTCCGGTTGAAGCTTTGTTTTTTGAATAGCAGGCGCTTTTTTACGGTCGCTTAGAGCCTGCGTGGTAAATTGTGTAAAAGTGTTGAAATTGGAACCTAAATCAAGATAATGTAGAAAAGCGTCTTTTTCGTAACCAACATCCACAAAGGCTGCATTCAAACCGGGCATTATTTTTTTTACCCTGCCAAAATAGATATTTCCCACGGCGAACTGTTCTTCGCGTCCTTCCTGGTTAAGTTCTACAAGGCGTTTGTCTTCGAGCAGCGCAATAGAAATTTCAGATGTTTTTACATCAACTACTAATTCGCTATTCACTTTTTTTTATTTTGATTGGGTTGAGTTTATAAACAAAAAACAAACTTAAAGCCTAGATATTCGCTTATAAGTTTGTTTTCTTGGACTTTAAGACTAAAGACCACTAGACTTATTTTTTCTTATGTCTATTCTTTCTTAGTCTTTTCTTTCTTTTGTGCGTTGACATTTTATGTCGTTTTCTCTTTTTACCGCTTGGCATCTTAATTAAATTAGTTAATGAAAAAAATTATTTTACTACGCTCACAAAAGTCTTAGCAGGTTTGAACGAAGGTATGTTGTGAGCTGGGATAATGATAGTTGTATTTTTCGAGATATTACGAGCAGTTTTTTCAGCTCTTTGTTTGATAACATAGCTACCAAAACCTCTTAAATACACGTTTTCATTTTTTGATAGAGAGTCTTTTACAGTTTCCATAAAAGCTTCAACAGTTGTTAATACAGTTACTTTGTCAATTCCTGTATTCTTAGCAATTTCGTTTACGATGTCTGCCTTAGTCATTTCAGTAATATTTTATATGTTAGTTAATAAATGATATTTCTTTTTTTTATTCAAACGGACTGCAAATATATTGCTTTTATTCTGATTAAAAAACAATTGCGGGCTTTTTTTTTTCAATAAAGCCGATTTTTTTATTTTTTAGTCCCTTTTTCAAGCATTAATTTCTCCATTTCAGGGATACTCAAATTTTTGCCTACTATATTGCCATTTTTATCAATTAAAACGGTACTTGGAATTGAATTTACCGCATAGGCTCGGGATCCTGCACATTTCCATCCTTTCAAATCCGAAACCAGTTTCCATGCAATTTTGTGTGTTGCAACTGTACTTGTCCATGCTTCTTTATTATCGTCCAACGATACGCCTAAAATTTCAAGGTTTGTTCCTTTATGTTTTGCATAAAAAGATTGTAATTCCGGTAAGAATTGCATGCATGGAGAACACCATGATGCCCAAAAATCAACCAATACGAAATCAGTCTTTCCAACTAAACCTGACAAGGCAATTGTATCACCCGATATACCGGGGAGTTTGATATCAACGAATTTGTTGCCAACTGCAACCTTCTTCTCAACTTCCATATCTGCAATTATTTCCTGAATGCGTTTTATGTTTTTCGTATCAGCATTCATCAAATTCACGATTGCTTCCTTTTCTGAAATATTATAACCATAAAAAGAATTCATAAATACATGGTTTCCTACGAGTGTATTTATATGGTCAGTTGCAAATTTCTTATCAATACTGACTTCTTCCTGATTTAATGTTTCTACTTCTTTTGAAAACGCCAATTCTTGTTCTACAGTTTTTACTTTATTTTTATTAGAATTGTAAAAAGCTTCCGATTTCTTATTGAATGTGTTCTTATCTGCCAGATATGTTTGCAACAAATCATTTTGTTTTGTACCTTTTACCACTATAAACCCACTTGTATCAGCCGCAGCAGTGATATTTCCATTTTCCAGGACAAAAGCCTGACGAACTTTTTTACCTGCCGGATATTCATATGCCAGATACGCAATTTTCGCAGTATCACTCACTCCCTTAAAAGTAAATGCCTGGTTTTCAATTATTGTACTGTCAATCGTTTTCCATTCACGGTTAATCCGTTCTTTAATAAGAATTGTCTTTCCGTTCAGTCCTTTGCTTTCAACTAAACCATGAATGGTATAAGTTGAGTTTTTGCATGAATAGATACTGAGTAATACAAATAGGCTTAATACTATTTTTTTCATAAAATTATTAATGTTTAAATGAATATGATTTTTGTTGTTCAACGCAAGGACTTACCTTTGTCTGCAAAGATGCAAAGATGCAAATAATTATAGCATTTCACAATACCTTAAATATGGTATTTTAGGTAACAAAATTGTCAATATGAACTCAACAGATTCTTTCAAATATATTGCAAAAAAATTAGCAGACTGGTACAATGAAAACAAACGTGATTTGCCCTGGCGTGACATTACCGACCCCTATCGAATATGGATCTCTGAAATCATTCTTCAACAAACCCGGGTTCATCAGGGATTGAGTTATTACATTAGATTTATAGAACGTTTTCCAACAATTAAAATGTTGGCAGAAGCCGATGAAGACAGTGTACTCAAGTATTGGCAGGGACTGGGATATTATACCCGTGCTCGCAACCTGCATAAAGCAGCCAGGCAAATTATGAGTAGCTTTAATGGCATATTTCCCACTGAGCATTCTGATATTATTAAACTTGCAGGTATTGGTGAATATACAGCGGCAGCTATTAGTTCATTTGCGTATAATCAGCCGTATGCAGTTGTTGATGGAAATGTATACAGGGTAATTTCCAGATTGTTTAATATTCATACCCCGATAGACAGTAACTCCGGGAAAAAAGAAATTGCTCTGTTAGCACAGAATCTACTATCAAAATCACAACCTGCCATTCATAATCAGTCACTGATGGAATTCGGTGCATTGCAATGTGTGCCCTCTTCGCCCGATTGTACTATTTGTCCGTTACAATCTATCTGTATTGCTTTTGAAAAAAATACGGTTACATTGTTGCCGGTTAAATCTCAAAAGAAGAAATCAACTCATAGGTTCTTCAACTATCTTTTTATAAACTATCAGGACACAACCTATTTGCAAAAACGTGTAGCAAAGGATGTCTGGCAGAATTTATTTGAATTTCCGTTGATAGAATCCGACAGGTTACTCAGTGCTTCTGAATTGATAGAAGACATAGCATTCAAATCTATATTTAATAAAGTCAACGAAATAGAAGTTCATAAAATATCAAACCCGATGAAACATATTCTGAGTCACCGGGTGATATTTGCTCAATTCTTTTCAATAAAGATTTCGGAAGAGAATGAAACACTGAAGCAATTTGTGCAGGTTCCTTTGGCTGAAATCGATCGTTATGCTGTATCCAGGTTAATGGAGATATTCCTTGAGTTGGAACTTGATTAAAGATTTATTTTTGAAATAAATTTTTAATCACAAGTTTTTCCAATGCATCATATTCCTGATACCCCAATTCTGATTTAAAACTCTTTTTGCCGCCCATAAAAACCATGGTTGGCATTGCCTGTATATTAAAGCGTTGTGCCAATAAAGGTTCTTTATCAACATCTATCCGATAAATCACAAGTTTACCTTTATATTTATTCTGTATAGCCTGCAGATGTGGTGCCAGCATCTTACATGGTCCACACCAGGTAGCATGAAAATCAAGTATTATGGGTAAATTGCCTAACCGATTGAAAGTTTTATCCTTGTCAAAATTCCATACCTTTTGTTTGAAACTTTGTAAATTCAAATCTATAATTTCTACTTTAGTTGTATTTTGTGACATTGCAGCAGTACTGACAATGAAACATAACATGATAATCTGAAACGTTCTTTTCATTTATTTTATTTTATTTTGATTAGAAATTTTATTGCATAACGATTTCATGAATCTTTTGATTTACTCCACTATTTTATTTAACATTATTTCCGTTAAAGCCACCTGGATTATTCAATAAAAGCAATGATTATAAGCATTTTAAATTAAATTACAATAAATGTCTTATTTGCTTTTTTCCAATTTGATCCTTTCAATCTTAGCACTGGCTTTTTTTATTTCATTTTGCAGCCTGACAACATCTTTTTTTACAATCCACAAATGATAGGTTTCAGTAATTGCTTTTTTATCGGAATCAGCCAAGTAGTAAATGTAATTCCGTTTTCCATGTAGAATCACTTTAATCTGCCTGGATACATATTGAGCAACAAAAGACGCTACATCTTTTCCTGCATCATTTTTAAATGTAACAACTTCCCAGCGTTGTCCTGCATCAGTAAAACTATGATAGTTCGGATCTGAAGTAACTATGGTGTCGGTGTGAGCAAACAAATCATTAGCAACTACCTCAACCGTTGTGTGTTCCAGCTTTCCACCACAATAATTACTTATCAGAAATAAATTCGCATTCTCATCAACATATGCTTTCAAATAAATGCGGGTTGAGTTGCTTTCAGTCTGTTGTGTTTTGTAAATAAAATTACCCGTTTCCTGGTAAATTTTATCCTTTTCAAATCTGAAATTCTTTTGTATTGAATCGGATTCATGTAGCTTTTTTGGCAAAATACTATCACAATAAGCTAATGATCTGGCACTTTCACGGCGAACAATTGTATCTTCCAATGCTGCTGCAATTCGTCGTTTGTTAACCAATCGGGGGTATAACAAATGAATACTGTCAATTTCCATTTTAGCTGCATTCAACGAGTTCTGGTCTATAAGCTGCTCAATATGCTTAAGCCGTAAATCAGCTTGCTTTTCTTGTTTCTGCCTTGAATCACAAGAAATTAAACAAGTAAAAATCAATATAAAAAAAAATACTCCTTTTATGTCTTTCATTATTTAAGCACCTAATAAAAAAGTTTTTACCTGTTAGAAAAATGTTTTTTTAAATTTTGTCCGTTGAAATATCAAAACCCACATAAATGGTATTTTCTTCTAAAATCAATTATAGTTTCTGTATTTATTCTGCAAATTTAATTATTTTTTTTCAAAAGTACCAATTAAATATATTTTAATGAAATCATTTAATTAAAAAGTAATTTAAACCGGGCAAGTAAATATTGAGTAATTGGAACAATTAAATGACTTATTTTAAAATCAAAACAGTAGAACGAAGATCGAAGATACCGACTTGTAGTCATTCGCAGTTCCTATCGCTTTCGGGATGTTGGATTTTAATCATAATGGCTATCGGCTTGATTTTAATTCCATTCCACCGTAACCCATGATATACTCGTCCGATGTATAAAGTGGCATTGGTAATACTTTATTGGGGGTTTAGAGGGGGTTCATTGAGGCGTACCCCTCTGAACCCCCTATCAACCCCCTATCAACCCCCTATCAACCCCCTCTCATCAGCGGAAGGATTACAGTGAAATAACGCAGAAATGTATTGTCAATGTAACAAAGCCATAACCACGTGTTCTGTGTTCTATGTTTTGTGTTGAGGGATGAAGTTTTTTGTGATTGGAATAACAGTTTTATTAGTACAACATGATATCATTGAAGACAATAATTAAACTTTAATTCAGACAATATATTGTTCCGGTTCCTTAAAAGTAAATATCGTATTTTAAATAATAAAGAATAGAACGAGGATGACATATTCCTGTTATACTGAATTACGCTAATTTTATCCGGAAATCACATTTAATATTACCAAAAAGATTAATCAGAATAGGGATTCATTTTTTTGTTTGTAGAATTTTGGTAACAGGATACGGATAATATTTAGTGCTGAAATATGACAATATATCCCTCCTACAACTTTTTTATTTTTAAAAAGGTAATTCATCAATTAATCTTTTTTTTGATTTATACTGAAAAAATTAGGGCTATAGGGGTGCATTTTCTTTGTATTTTGAGATTGATTTACATATTTTGTCTATCTTTGCTTCAAATTTTCCAAAAACACGTGCAGATGCGAAAACCGTTTAATCAACTATTGTTATTCATTGTGTTGGCTTTACAGTTAACTTCATGTATAACAACCCACCAAATAAATTATCTTCAACAACCCAAAAATTTAATTCCTGCCTATAAAGATACATTTTCATATCATGATTATCGATTAAAAGAAGGTGACCGGCTTTCGGTACAGGTCTATTCGATGGATGAAAAAACAAACATTCTTTTTAACGGCTCCGGCAACACCGGCTCACAAGCAATGTCTGGCACAGGTTCTAATGAGAACCTCGATCTGTATACCTACCTGGTACAAACCAACGGAACTATCCAGTTCCCGATAATTGGTGATGTACTGGTAAAAGGTAAAACTGTTCGTGAAACAAAAGAACTTTTGGAGATTGCCATCAAACCGCTTCTTAAAATAAATTCGGTAGATGTACGTATGGTTGGTCGGACATTCAGCATTATTGGTTCCGGTAAATCCGGTCGCTTTGCTTTTCCGCGTGAGAAAGTAAATATCTATCAGGCACTGGCTCTGGCAGGTGATGTGGGGTTTTTTACCGACCGGAGTAAAGTCAGGATCCTGCGGGTAACTGAAAATGGGAACCAGATTAAAACATTTGATATCCGAAGTAAAGATATCGTTAATTCTGAATTTTATTATCTGGAGCCTGATGATGTCATATTTCTTCAACCGATGAAAGAACAGTTTTTCGGGGTATCAACCTTCTGGATGGCTGTTTCAACCCTTGTAACGACTTATTCGTTTGGTGTCATCATATACAAAACTTTCTTCTGAAAACCGGGTACTGAATGATTGGCATATTGACTATTATTAAACAGTTGGATTTTAAATATTTATGAAAAATAAAACTCATATATTCGTAATCTTTTTGATATTAATTTCACTATCATCGTGTTACAATTATAAAAACTTACGATTATTGCAAGATAAAAATAAATCAATCCCAAGTTATGAGAAAACTGATTACATCGATTATCGCATCCAGGTAAATGATGAAATCACATATCGACTTATAACAGCAGATGAAACCATTTCAAAACTCATTTCTTCATCGGCCACCAGCCAGAATCAAATGTCGTATCGGGTATATACTGACAGTACCATTGATTTGCCTTTTATTTCTCACATTCGGGTAGCAGGGCTTACCCTGAACGAAGCATCTAAAGTGATTGAAAAACGTTTTAAAGAACTTATTCCGGATGCGGTTATCAAATTAAGCCTGTCGAATAAAACCTTTACTATTTTTGGAGATGCCGGATCAGGAATATTTCCAATCTACAAAGAGAAACTAACTATTTTTCAGGCTCTTTCCATGTCGGGTGATTTTAATGAAACCAGCGATCGTAAACACATCCGGATCATTCGGGACACTGATAAGGGGACACAAATCCTTGATTTTGACATACGTCCTGAAAGCATCATTGATTCAAAGTACTATTACATTTATCCAAACGACATAATATACGTTCAACGTGAGTTTTCAAGTTTTTATAAAGTGAATAGTTATTCTGCCCTGTTGGGTGTAATTACTTTTTCATTATCTTTATTGTTCAGTGTGTTGAACTATACTAAATAATTTCATATCATTTGTCTTATAAAATGAACCTGCAGAATGGAACAAAATAATTTCGATAAGCAATTTAATGACGAAGAAGATTCTGGTTTCGACATCATGGAATGGATACTTTACTTCTTTCATTTCTGGTATCTGTTTGTTATTGGTATTATTATATCATTAGGGCTGGCTTACCTCGATAACCGTTCCTGGTTACCGGCTGTTCAAACAGCTGGGACTGTTATGATTGAAGAAAACAGAACCGGAGCAAACAGCTCCCAGGCTCTCATGCAAGGCTTTGGAGTTCAATCGGGCTTTAAGAATGTCACTAACCAGGTGATCATGTTAGGTTCGTATGACCTGGTATGTAAAGTCGTGGATAGCCTTCCTTACCTAAAAGTGGACTATATTTCAAAAGGGCCGTTTATAACCCGTAACCTGTATCGGAATTCACCTATCCTCATCCAATCGGATTACATTTCACCTGAAGCTTATAATTTACTTTTTAAGATCAAGATTCAATCAAATGGATCCTATACCATTTCGGTAGAAAACAATAAACATTATAATAATCTACAATTAGCCGGACGATTCGGCCAACCGATTCAACACAATTTGTTCTTTATTACAGTTAATAATCTAAATAGTTTTCAGGAAAATACAGATTTATACTTCCGCTTCAGAAGCCGCGAATCACTGGTGGATGATTTTAAATCCCGACTTAATTTCGGGTATGATGTTGAAGGATCTTCTGTATTGAAAATATCATTGGTGAGCGAGACCCCCGATCGTGATATTGATTTTATCAATAAATTATGCGAAACATTTTTGACCGATAATCTGGATAGAAAAAATGATGCTGCCAACAAAACAATTAAATTTATTGACGATCAGTTAGGAGTTGTATCCAAGTCGTTAGCAATCTCTGAAGGTGACATGACGAATTTCAGACAATCAAATAAGATTGTCGACGTCTCCAGTCATACAAGTGAATTGCTGGGAAAAGCAGCAAAATACGACACCCAACAAGCGGAATTAAAACTGCGTGAAACATACCTGGATTACCTGACCAAATACCTAAAGACCAATCTGGCAGATGGAGCAATCGTTGCTCCTTCGAGTCTGGGATTAAACGAACCCATGTTAATGAATTTTGTTCAACAAATCAATGAACTGTACGTTCAACGATCGGAAGTGACAGAAATGAATATGTATTATGCAAAATACACAAAGCAGATTGAAACAGCCAAGTTAACTGTGCTGGAAGTCATCAAGAGCATGAGGGCCTCGCTTGATATTGAGAAAAATGATTTCAACAAACGATTTGCTGTTGTTAATAAAGAAATTGAAGAACTTCCTAAAAAAGAACTTGAAATGATTGCCATTGAACGAAAATATAAAATGGATGACAATTATTACACCTTTTTTCTTCAAAAAAGAGCTGAATCTGAAATCTTAAAAGCTTCAAATACACCCGACAACAACATACTGGACAAAGCCCGTATCATGTCAGTGACAAATTCAGGCAAAAAGTCAAAGACAATTCTCATGTTTTTGCTCTTTGGTATCCTGATCCCAACTGTTATCGTCGTAATCATTGAACTTTTAAACAATACTGTACGTTCAAGTAAAGATGTAGAAAAATATTCAACATTCCCGTTAATCGGTGCTATCAGGCATACTAAAAGTACCGACCCATTACTGGTGACAAAGAATCCGAGATCAGCATTCACAGAAATGTTCCGGGTAATTCGAACACGTATTGAGTTTATTGTACAAAGGAAGACCGAAATTATGATCATGATCACTTCAACGGAATCAGGAGATGGAAAAACATACTTCTCAATCAATCTGGCTGCAGTGTATTCAATGGCCAGTAAAAAGACGCTATTGGTAGATATGGACATACGGAAGCCCAGTGTTAATCAGAGGTTTAATATTGTGCAACCAAATGGTGTGACCAACTATTTAGCCGGTCAATGTACCCTGGATGAAATTATCTTACACCTTCCAAAAGTGGATTTTGATATTTTACCGGCAGGCTCGATACCACCTAATCCGGGTGAACTGATTCGTTCGGATAAACTGATAGCTATGTTTGTTGAATTGCGCAAAAGGTATGACTATGTCATTGTTGATTCAAGTCCAATCGGTATGGTAACCGATGCTTATTCATTGGCCCATCTTTCGGATGTCAATTTATTTGTAGTTCGTAACGGAAAAACAAATAAAACCTTCTTTAAGAAACTGAGTACACAATTGAAGATGGATAATTTGCCGAATATGTACTCGGTGATTAACGATGTGGTGGATGATGGCAGCAGGTATTCAAACTACAAGCTGTATAAATACGCTTATCTGATCGGGAATAGTTATGGATATGGGTACAGCAATAAAAAGAAGAAAGGGGAAGCCGAAAAATACTTCCATTATTACGAAGATGATACTGAAATTTAAGTAACTAATTAAATGGAAAAATATAATGTCTTGTTTTATTTCTTCATTTAATATGACCTCTCCCCCTGCCCTCTCCCAATCCCGATAGCTATCGGGAGAGGGTGATAGAGCCGATGGTTTATGAAGATTTATTTAGAAGAATAGGACATTATAGACTTCCTACTACTTAAATCTACACTTCAGAGTGATAATTTCATAAGATATTACAACATGAAAAAATAATTTTAATCAAAAATTTTAAATGAAAAAAGTAGCTTTTATTACCGGTATTACCGGCCAGGATGGTGCCTATCTAGCTGAATTGCTTTTAAAGAAAGGGTATATTGTCCATGGATTGAAACGCCGTTCATCTTCTTTCAATACTGACCGGATTGACCATTTGTATCAGGATCCACATGTTGACGATCAGAACCTGTTATTACATTACGGTGATATGACGGATTCCATGAACCTCACCAGGATCATTCAGGAAATTCAACCTGATGAAATATACAATTTAGCTGCCATGAGCCATGTAAAGGTAAGCTTTGAAACCCCCGAATATACTGCAAATGCCGATGGGATTGGGACGCTTCGATTACTCGAAGCAGTCCGTTTACTGAATTTGACTAAAAAAACAAGGATCTATCAGGCTTCTACCTCTGAATTGTACGGATTGGTTCAGGAAGTTCCCCAAAAAGAAACAACCCCATTCTATCCTCGCTCCCCATATGCAGTTGCCAAAATGTACGCCTACTGGATTACGGTGAATTACCGCGAAGCCTATGGAATACATGCAAGCAATGGGATCCTTTTTAATCACGAATCACCTTTACGCGGTGAGACATTTGTGACCCGTAAGATTACCCGTGCTGCTTCACGCATTGCCATGGGTATGCAAAATAAATTATTCCTTGGAAACCTCTCTTCCAAAAGAGACTGGGGACATGCAAAAGATTATGTTCGGGCTATGTATCTTATTTTACAACAGGATACTCCAGACGATTATGTAATTGCCACCGGCATAACAACCGAAGTTCGGGAGTTTGTCCGCATGGCATTCGACGAGATAGGTCTCAATATTGTATTTAAAGGAGAAGGTATCGAAGAAAAAGGATTTATCGGCAGCATTGACAGTGCTAAATTCACCGAAAATGTAGGCGCTGAGTTCCTTGACATTGTTCGGGCTATTAAAGAACCGATTGTTGAAGTGGATGCCAATTATTTCCGTCCGACTGAAGTTGATTTATTGATAGGTGATGCTACAAAATCACGAACCAGGCTGAACTGGATACCTGAATATGATTTGAAAAAACTGGTTGAGGAAATGATGCGTTCGGATGTAAAACTTATGAAAAAAGAAACATACCTCAAAGAAGGTGGCTTCAGGGTATTAAATTATTTCGAATAAATATCATGGACAAAAATTCAAAAATATACATTGCCGGTCATAAGGGTATGGTCGGTTCAGCTATTAAAAGGAATCTGGAAGCAAAAGGTTATACTAATTTTGTAACCCGCACTTCCACTGAACTAAATTTGCTTAACGAACAAGATGTTGCCGGATTCTTTGAAAAAGAAAAACCGGAAATAGTAGTACTGGCTGCTGCCAAAGTAGGCGGAATTGTTGCTAATATGACGTATAGGGCTCAGTTCATTTATGAGAACCTGATGATTCAAAATCATGTCATCCATCAAAGTTATGTGCATGGGGTGAAAAAACTTCTGTTTCTTGGTTCATCATGCATTTACCCCCGTATGGCTGATCAACCGATTCATGAAAATGAGTTATTGACAGGGCTTCTTGAGAATACAAACGAATCGTATGCCATTGCTAAAATTGCAGGCATTAAAATGTGTGAAGCATATCACGATCAGTACGGATGTAATTTCATTTCCATTATGCCTACCAATTTGTACGGACAAAATGACAATTACGATCTGGAAAAATCGCATGTATTGCCTGCTTTAATCCGTAAAATGTATTTGGGCAAATGCCTTATGGAACAAAACTGGATAAGCCTGCGTGCCGATTTGAACAAACTGCCCGTTGAAGGCGTAAATGGGTCTTTCAGCAATGAAGTGATCCTGCAGGTACTCAGGAAATACGGGATATCGGAATCAAACAATGAAGTGTCCATTACATTGTGGGGAACCGGTTCACCTATGCGGGAGTTCCTTCATGTGGATGACATGGCAGATTCAAGTGTTTTCCTGTTGCTGAATTACAATGCTCCTGATACAACCCCTACTCATGTAAATGCAGGCTGTGGAGAAGACATCACCATTAAGGAATTATCCGAAATTGTACGCAAGACTGTCGGGTACGAAGGAAAAGTAATCTGGGATAGCAGTAAACCCGATGGAACTCCCCGAAAGCTTCTGGATATATCCAAATTAAAAAGCCTTGGCTGGACACCATCCATCTCACTGGAAGAGGGAATTAAAAGAGTGGTTTCAGTGTATATACATGAATAATTAGCTATAAATAAAAAGTATTCAAACTACTTATTATAAGTTTAAAGATCAAAAAAAGACGTTGCATACAACGTCTTTTTTTGATCTTTTTTTATTACAGATATTGCATATTTTAAGTTCCTGTTTCTTATCTATTCTCTTCATCACACTCTTATTTATTTTATAATTAAAAAGAATGAAGTCAAAAAAATCAATCATTAATACTATATATCGAAATCACAAAGAAGTGTAAAGAAGTAATTCATTCAATTACCCTAATGTCGTATTTACCCAAATGAGGAAGTTGACAATTAAAAAACTATTATTTTATTTTTCCTGAACAGTATTGTATATTTTTCCATTGCTTTCCCGGTTGGCGATAAAGTTACAATATCTATATTTTATATAATGAACAATAATTCATTATTTTTGTTTAATCTTAAAATTGATAAAAAACAAATGATAAGCGACTACAACACAATATAATCCGGATTTTATTCAATTATAAGAATTGTATTAGAGTATTTCTTTGAGAATTAACAAATAAACTATTTCTCAACGACGAAATCGTTAAAAAGAATAATAGAATATATATTTATTTAAATACTTTTATCATACTGAATATCAACATACATTTGCTTTTTACTAAATTATAATTGTTTGTTTATTTGAATGTAAGGAAAGGGAATATAAAAATATCCTCCCGAAAAACGGTTCACTCAACGATATTGATTTCACAAAATGATGAATACCTGCTTTAAATAAATAATACTCAATTCAAACTATAAATTTATGAAAATTCAACAATATTTTTTAAGATCAAAATTTAAACCATAAAACAGCTTAACAATTTATCCAAGCAATTTACCTCTATTAACCAAATAGTTACCAAATTTTACTAATTATTAAACGTTAAATATTAGGCTATGTGTAAAATAAACACACTATAAATTTGGTAATAGAAATAATACACTTTATATTTGCAAAATAAAACATATTGTGTTTATGACACACCTGTTTTACAACAGCCTTAGAATCGTACTGTAAAAGCATATCAAGTTTCTGAATTTCATTAGCTTAAGTTAATGTCAGAATTGAATAAATATCGACAACCGATTATTTAATTCAATGTATTTAAGAAATCAGATAAATTGAAATCATATGAAAATATCACTACATCCATCCTTGTTTTTATTTTGTTTAAATCCCAACAAACAAAATAACAGCCATTCAGTATTAAAATCCAATCATTTACTATCATTCCTGTCTTTTGTTAAAACGAACGACTATACCAATTTCAATTCAATTGGTAAGTCAGAGGATATATTGAACCGTATTGTAGCTATTGAAGTTGCAAGCGAGCGGTTCAATACACATTTGTAAATATATTAGTTATTAAACAAACGAGTTTCCTTTGTTTTTGGTAGTAGTGATTATCAGATATTTTACTTGAAATTTCACGAATAGATAATTAAATTTAAGATATGAATGAACACGATAAAAATAATCCTTAAATTCTAAAACAACATGACTAATTCAACATGACCTTAGATCTTTTCTCTATCATTGGAATTAATTAATTTGTAAAAATCACTATCTAATCATTAAATTAAATCTATGAACAAAAAATCAATCCTACGATGTAAATACCTTGGTTTACATCAAAGCAAACGATTTATTAGTTTGCTGAGTACCGTTATTTTTATATTAATCGGTACGCTATCGGTTTCTGCGGCAAATCCTTTAAAAGGAACAGTTGTTGATGAAAAAAGTAACCTCCCTTTAATTGGAGTTAGTGTACTTATTGAAGGTACATCAACTGGAACTATTACCGATTTTAATGGTAATTTCTCTATGGATATTCCATCACCAAATTCAGTTTTAGTATTCTCGTATGTTGGGTATAATTCGCAGAAAGTAAGTACCAATGGTCAGACTTTTTTGAGAGTTGTTATGACAGAAGATACCAGAAACTTAGATGAAGTAATTGTAGTTGGGTATGGTGTTCAGAAAAAAAGCCTTGTTACAGGGGCAATAGCAAGCATAAAAGCCGAAGATATCGGGAAAGTCAACATTTCCAGGGCTGAAGAAGCACTTCAGGGAAGAACGTCAGGTGTTCAGGTAGTACCGGTATCAGGTGCACCGGGAGCCGGGATGAATATCCGTATACGTGGAGTCAGTTCCAATTTTGGATCAAACCCATTGTTTATTGTTGATGGAATTAAAACAGGCGATATCAATTATCTTGATCCTTCCGACATTGCTTCCATGGAAGTTTTGAAAGATGCTGCCTCATCGGCTATATATGGTTCTGAAGGAGGTAATGGTGTTATTATCATCACAACAAAAAAAGGAGTGTCCGGTAATATATTAGTCAGTTATGATTTTCAACACGCATTCACAAGTGCTGCCAATCTGCCTAAACTGATGAATACCTCCCAGTATTCTCAATACATGACTGAAAAAAACACCGATGGCAACTCTATTCTCACAGCCCCTGTTGATAAAAATTACGATACAGATTGGTTGGGTGCACTTTTTACAAGTGGATATACAACGAAACACCATATCGCATTTTCCGGTGGAAATGAAAAATCAACATATATCGTTGGGTTGAATTATTTCAAGAATGATGGTATTGTTGTTGGAAATAAAGATGTTTTCGAACGATATTCCACCATGTTTAATTCCGACCATCAGATTAAAAAATGGTTGAAAGTAGGACACAACATAGATTATTCTCATTTTACCACAAAAGGTATTAATGAAAATAGCGGAGAATTTGGAGGTACAATTGGTAGTGCCCTGCAATTGGATCCAACTACACCCGTAGAATATAATGATCCTACCAAAATACCTGCTTTTATAAAAAGTGAAATAGCTGCAAACAAAGACCAGATTGTAAAGGCACCGGATGGAAATTATTACGGTATTTCACAATATGTAGCCGGTGAAATTACGAATCCATTTGTTTCAATAGCTAATACTAACGGTGTAGTAACAAATGATAAATTGTTAGGCAATGTCTATATGGACCTCACTCCTTTTGAAGGATTCAAATTTACATCACGAGTTGGCCTGGAACTTGCCATGACTAATAATCACTATTGGAATGTACCTTTTTATTACGATGCAACCAATAAAAATACGGCAGGTATTACACACGACAACAATGATGTATACAACAAATGGACCTGGGAAAACTTTGCAACCTACAACCATAAATTCGGGGATCATAATCTGACAGTACTTGCCGGTATGTCGGCCGAAGATTATACCCACAAAACGATCAATGGTACAGGAAGTCCAATGCAGAATCCTACTGACATTTATGCCCAGCTTGAATTTTCATCACACAAGAGTGATGTGGTATCGGGTTACACACGTGAAATCAGAAAAGAATCTTATTTTGGACGTATATCCTATGACTATAAAGGCAAATATTTATTCGGTGCTTCCTTACGCGAAGATGGTGCAGGCTTATCACAAGTTCCTGCAACGGGTCGTTGGGGTACATTCCCTGCAGTATCTGCCGGATGGGTTGTTTCCAATGAGGACTTTTTCACAAGAGGCGTGATTACCCAGGCAAAGATCAGAGGAAGTTGGGGACAAAACGGTAGTTTGAACTCACTGGATGATAGCCACTTGTTTTTATATAACTCTGTTATCACCGGTAATTCAGGAGGACAACCTATTACATATACATTATCAGATGGTACAGTGGTAAATGCCTATGAACCGAATGTTCTTTCGAATGATAAACTTAAATGGGAAACCAGTGAACAATTGGATTTGGGTATCGATTTACGTGCATTCGACGACAAAATAACATTCACAGCCGATTATTTTGTAAAAACAACGAAAGATTTGATTATACAGGGTATTCCTTCGTATTCAAGTGGGAACACAGCACCCCAAACTAACGGAGGTGCAATTCAAAATAAAGGATTTGAATTTGATCTTGGTTTGAGAGACAAAATTGGAGATTTCCACTACGCGATCAATGCAAATATTTCCCCTTTAACCAATGAGGTAACCAAACTGGAACCTGTATTTGGAAAAAGAATTGGTGGTGCAAGTGTCGGTACAGGATGGCCTAATGTTACCATGTTTGAACCCGGTTATTCAGTTTGGCATTTCTATGGATACAAAACTCATGGAATTGATCCTGCCACCGGTAATCCGATCTTCGTTAACGCTGCCGGAAAAGATGTATCAGCAGCAGTAATAACTGAAGCAGACAAACAGGATTTAGGCAGTGCCATTCCAAAATTCACCTATGGTGGTAGCATTCAACTTGAATATAAAGATTTTGATTTTGGATTGACACTCAACGGTTCTTCGGGCAATAAAGTGGCTTTGGGATGGATCAGAACAGACAAATTAGCTGCAAACAGACCAACCTATTTCTTTGATGGTCGTTGGACTAAACCGGGAGATATTGTATCTAAACCGGGAGCCAATCCAGATTCTAAAACGTATCAAAGTGATCAATATATCTTTGACGGATCCTACCTGAGAATTCAGACCATTCAATTGGGGTATACAGTTCCAAAAAATATATTAAAAGCAGCATTCATCAAAACGCTTAGACTTTATGTGTCGATGGATAATTTCTTTACGTTTACATCGTATCCTGGAATGGACCCACAACCAACTATTGCTAACAATACACCAAACAATAGTGGCGTTGACCGTGGTACCTATCCAAAAGCTAAAGATGTTATGCTTGGAGCTTCAATCAACTTTTAATCAAATTAAAATTAAAAATCATGAAGACAAAATTCTATAAAAAATTTACAATTGCATTGGTATCTTTGATATTCCTGGCTGGATGTTCATCGAACTTTCTCGACATTCAGCAACAGGGAGTCACAAAAGTAACAGACTTTTATAAAACTGATGCTGATGCTACAGGTGCTATCATGGGTTGTTATAACATGATGAGAGCAATGAACTCCAGTGTATGGACCAGTTTTTGGATGACCAAAGAGTCACTGTCCGATGATATCTATACGGGTGGCGAAAACGCTGGTGACCGGCCTGAATATCAGGAACTCAATACATTTACTTTTGGTTCTACCAATAGTCCAATCACCAATATCTACAAATATTCCTATATGATTATTTACAGGGCCAATATGATTGTAGATAATTTCAAGACACCGACACCTTATCAAAAGATAGTGATTGCTGAGGCAAAAGCTATCAGGGCCTATATGTATTTTGAACTTGCCACACTTTATGGTAATGTACCACTTGTATTGCATGAATTGTTGCCTACAGAATATGCACAACCAAATTCAGCATCAGTTACGAATGCAGATGGCACAGTTACACCAACAGGTTTATATACACAAATCGAAAAAGATCTTACAGAAGCTATGGTCGATCTGCCTTTAAAAAGTAAGTTAATAGCAGCAGGTTCTGATCTGGCTCGTTTTAGCAAAGGTACAGCTCAGGCATTTCTGGGAAAAACACAGCTTTTTGAAAAGAAATACACTGACGCTGCTAAAACTCTGAATGCACTCATTGCTACCGGAGAATACGGACTTTATCAATTGTCTGAAATTAATAATGATTATACTCAATTGTTGCGTAAAAGCACCCAATTCGGCAAAGAATCAATTTTCGAAATTACGTATTCTAGTGCCCGTGTTAATGACTGGAGCAATGCATTTGGTGATCTTTGGAATGATCCCTCAAGAACAAATCCATCTAATTTGGTATGGCAACTATGCGGACCACGCGGTGATCAGGGATTTAATGGTGGCACTACCGGTGTGAATGGTGGATGGGGCTTCGGTTATCCAACACTTGATCTCTGGAAAGCATACAAAGATGCAGGCGATTCTGTACGTGTACATGGTGCTATTTTGACTGAATCACAAGTAAAAGCAAAAGGTGGTACTATGGGCACAAATGGTAATTTCATGTGGGGATGTCCTGGTCTGGTACGATTAAAATACACTACATGGGCTGATGAGACTTCCTCAGCACCCGGTGCTGTACCTGATCTGGATTATGGTTCCAATTTAAGAATCATCCGTTATTCGGATGTCTTATTAATGGCATCCGAAGCGAACCTCTTAGCAACCCCTGCTGACGCAGGTACTGCATTAGGTCAGATTAATCAGGTTAGAACCCGCGTAAATCTGGCACCACTGGCTACTTTGACATTGGCTAATATCAAATTAGAAAGACGACTTGAGCTCTCTTTTGAGGGATGTCGTTACCAGGACTTAGTACGTTGGGGTGATGCTGCAAACACATTGAAGGATCAGGGAAAATCTGTCCCTACTGGGAAACGTATTGGAGGTGTTTTACAATTTAATGCCAATTCGAATGCCGGATTCCATGCACCTAAAAACAATATGTTCCCGATTCCATTTAATGAAATGTCCTCGAATCCGAATGTAAAACAAAATCCGGGTTATAATTAAATATTAAATTAATTGTATTATCCTTTAGTTGATTTAATATTTCATAATAATAATAATGGTTTTAATTGGTTGAAACCCTGAATAGCCTGGAACCAGAAATAGTTGGTTCCGGCTATTCTTTTTACTCTTTATAACTAAGTTGATGAGAAAATTTGTTTTTATATTTAGTCTGGTATTCTTTGCCTGTTCCTGTAACATTTTAGGCAATACTCCGGAAGATTCAGTCACATCAAAAATCTCGGTACTAGATACGATACAGGAACGAAGTAATCTTGCCACCACCATTCGATTTACAATAAATGTATCACCAACAAATCCAAAAACAATTACTGTCAATTATAAAACAGTTGACTCTACTGCCATAGCGGGTAAAGATTATACGGCTTTATCAGGAACATTAACTATCCCTGCTAATCAACAGACTGCAGATGTAGATATTAGCATATTACCCGACAGCCTAAGACAACCCGACCAGATATTTTTATTTGAATTAAGTTCTCCCGTTAACGCCACTGTTTCTGAATCTGGTAAAGCTTTGGGAACTATTCAGAATACCGGAACTTACCTTCCTGTTGATGGTACAGGTTACACAGCTCCTTCCACGTATCAGGGTATGAACCTGGTCTGGAGTGATGAATTTAGTGGAAAAACGATCAATCCTTTAGTTTGGAATTATGATATAGGTGGCTCAGGCTGGGGAAATAATGAACTTGAATATTACACAAATTCCAGTAAAAATGCATTTGTGACGAATGGTTATTTAGTTATTGAAGCACGAAAGGAAACCTATAAAACGAATAATTACACTTCTGCACGATTGCTCTCCAAAGATAAAAAGTCATTCACCTACGGCCGCATTGATTTCAGGGCAAAACTGCCAAAAGGACAAGGGATATGGCCGGCATTGTGGATGTTGGGTTCAAACATATCAACCAAATCATGGCCAGCTTGTGGTGAGATTGACATTATGGAATTATTAGGACATGAACCGCAAAAAACATATGGGACAATACATTGGGGTGCTGCAGGTGGTCCAAGTACACACATTGGTGGAAATTACTCGTTAAGCTCTCAGACCTTCAGTGACAGCTTTCATGTATTCAGCCTCTTGTGGGAAACGACCAAATTAAGCTTCTTAATTGATAACATTCCATTTTTTTCAGCTGATAAGTCACAAGTCAATGGAGATAATCCTTTCGACAAGCCTTTCTTTTTTATAATGAATGTAGCAGTAGGTGGTAATTGGCCGGGGAACCCGGATATAACAACTATCTTTCCACAGCGTATGATTGTAGATTATGTACGGGTATTTCAATGATATATTAGATTAGATTAGATTAGATAAAAGATCCTATGTTTAGTAAACAACAAATTCATAAACGTTTCATTTCTAAATTCACATTATTAACCATCTTGACTTTTTCTTCAAGTTGTGTTACTGGAAATGATATAGTTCAGAGAAGGCCTGAGAGATTACAAACTGTACATTCCAATGTATCCTGTTGGTTAACCGATCCTGGGTCATCCATCTATCTGGAAAAACAAAATACTGAATCTTATTTTACCTCAAATATTAATTCAGATCCAACTATCAAAGTCGATTCTGTGACGAAATACCAGACAATGGATGGTTTTGGATTTGCAATGACTGGCGGGAGTGCTTATTTAATCAATAAATTAGCTGTACCTGTTCGGAACAAACTTATGAATGAGCTTTTCTCAAACGATAGTTCATCAATCGGAATCAGTTACCTGCGTATCAGCATTGGGGCATCCGATCTTAATTCTTCGGTATTTTCATACGACGATATCGACCCGTCAAAAACAGATACTGCTTTACTAAATTTCAGTATAAAACCAGACTCTTTCGATTTAATACCAGTCTTAAAATCGGCAATTGCAATCAATCCGGGAATAAAGATACTTGGTTCTCCCTGGTCTGCTCCTGCATGGATGAAAACAAATAAGAATACGAAAGGTGGAAGTTTAAAATCTGAGTATTTTGGAACCTATGCCCGATATTTTGTGAAATATATTCAGGCAATGAAAGATCAGGGTATTGTGATTGATGCTATTACTATTCAAAACGAGCCACTGAATCCCGACAACAACCCGAGTATGTTTATGTCGGCAGTAGATCAGGCTCTGTTTATAAAGTTTTATTTGGGTCCGGAGTTTGATAAAGCAAAGATCAGTACTAAAATCATCCTGTACGATCACAATTGTAATGATCCCGACTATCCATTGACAATTTTAAATGATCCGGAAGCCCGGAAGTATAGTGATGGGTCGGCATTTCATTTGTATGGAGGGAGCATAAATGCACTTTCTTCCGTTCATAATGCCTATCCCGATAAGAATGTCTATTTCACGGAACAATGGGTTGGTGGTCCGGGTAACTTCGCCGAAGATATGAAATGGCATGTAAAAAACCTGATAATAGGCGCTCCCCGTAACTGGAGTAAAAATGTAATTGAATGGAACCTTGCTTCCGATCCGAATTATGATCCGCATACTCCGGGAGGTTGCACGACCTGTCTGGGTGCATTAACTTTAAGTAATGACGTGAAAAGGAATGTATCGTATTACATCATTGCTCATGCTTCAAGGTTCGTTCCAATGGGTTCAATACGGATTGATTCAAATGAACCGGACTATCTGCCAAATGTAGCATACCTCACTCCTACCGGTAAAAAAGTGCTGATTGTACTGAATGAAAGTAATTCACAAATGACATTCAACATTCAGTTTTCAAATAAAGTGGCAATTCACAATTTAGCTGCCGGTTCAGTAGCGACATATACCTGGTAACCTGATTAATAAGAAATAAAAAACAAAATAAAGCACTTAGCAAGATGAAAAAGCACACTATTTTTTTAATCATTGCATTGATATACAGCAGCTGTATTATCAATGCTTCCGAAATAGCTGGTTCAAAATCAGTTAAATCTGCAAAGCAATATACAACCTCTGAAGCCGGAAATTTACGGTTGTCGTATATAGGAGAATCACAATTCGTAAGTCATAAACAACCGATTGAAATTGAAACCAGTATTTTTATTAATCAAAAAAAACAGTTTCAGACAATTTTAGGAATTGGAGGTGCATTAACAGATGCTTCTGCAGAAACATTTTTTAAAATGCCTGTTTCCAAGCAAAAAGAATTCATGAAATCGTATTACAATCCTATTGATGGAATTGGTTATACACTTGCAAGAACGTCAATTAATAGTTGTGATTTCTCAAGTGATAGTTATACCTATGTGGAAGATAATGATATCACATTGAAAACTTTTAATATACGTCATGATTTAAAATACCGGATTCCTTTTATCAAAAAGGCAATTGATGAAGCTGGCGGAAAACTAACTTTATATGTCAGCCCATGGAGTCCTCCTGCATGGATGAAAGACAATAAAGACATGTTGCATGGTGGTAAATTATTACCGCAATATAATCAGGCATGGGCAAATTATTATGTCCGGTTTATACAGGAATATGAAAAAATAGGCATTCCTGTATGGGGTTTAACGGTACAAAATGAACCAATGGCAAAACAAACCTGGGAATCTTGTATTTTTACAGCCTCCGAAGAGAAAGACTTTGTAAAAAACTTTCTGGGACCAACATTGTATAAATCGGGGATGGAAAGTAAAAAAGTTATTATCTGGGATCACAACCGTGATTTAATGGTTCAACGTACAAACGAAATTTTAGGTGATAAAGAAGCTGCAAAATATATCTGGGGAACAGGTTTTCACTGGTATGAAGACTGGAGTGGTGGTACTCCTCAGTTCGAAAATGTTCAACGGGTAAATGAATCATTCCCAGATAAGAATTTGATATTTACTGAAGGATGTATTGGCAATTTTGATTTAGCAAAAATCAACGATTGGAGTCATGGTGAACATTATGGTCAGTCAATGATCAATGACTTTAATAACGGGACGGTTGGATGGACTGATTGGAATATATTGCTTGATGAACAAGGTGGACCGAATCATGTACAGAATTTTTGTTTTGCACCCGTTCACTATAATACCAAAACAGATGAATTGATCTATAACAGTGAATTTTATTACCTGGGCCATTTTTCTAAATTCATAAAACCCGGAGCAAGACGTATTTCTGCTTCTTCAAGTAAAAGTATTTTACTTACCACTGCATTTCAGAATACAGATGGAAAAATTGCAGTGGTTGTTATGAATCAAAAAGATAAGGTGGAAAATTTTTCTATCTGGATAGATGGTAAATCAATTGAATCAACTATTCCCGGAAGATCAATTTCAACATTTATGATTGAATAACTAATTCAAAAGGTTCGTTTTTTTAAAGGAAGGTGTTTTTCAATACCTTCCTTTCCATAAAAGCCGCAACCATTCGCCCAGTTTACTTTCGGCCGGATTGTTTTGTACTTTCCAGATACGTTCCTTTTTGAGCTCTTCCGGCATGAATTGTTGTTCTACAAAATGATTTTGAAAGTCGTGGGAGTATTTGTAATCCTTCCCGTAATTCAGTTCCTTCATAAGTTTGGTGGGAGCATTGCGCAAATGCAAGGGTACCGGGAGGTTTCCTGTACGTTCAACCAAAGCAAGTGCATCATCAATTGCCAGGTAAGCAGAGTTGCTTTTTTGCGAAGAAGCCAGGTATATGGTTGCCTGCGACAGGATAATACGTCCTTCGGGCCATCCTATTTTCTGCAGGGCATCAAAACAGGCATTGGCAAGCAACAAAGCATTCGGATTAGCCAGCCCTATATCTTCCGATGCTGAAATTACAAGCCTACGGGCAATAAATTTAGGATCCTCCCCTCCCGCTACCATACGTGCCAGCCAATAAACAGCTGCATCAGGATCACTGCCCCGAATGGATTTAATAAAAGCAGAAATAATATCGTAATGCATTTCACCATCCTTATCGTAAGCCGATGGATTTTGTTGTAAACGTTCGGTAACCGTTTCGTTTGTAAAAACCACTTCTTCCGATTGATCGGCATTAGCTACCAGTTCGATGATATTGAGCAATTTGCGTGCATCCCCTCCCGAAAAGCGCAACATAGATTCTGTTTCCTGAAACACTATTTTGCGGTGTTTCAATTCAATATCCGTCTTGATGGCATATTCAGCCAGTTCCATTAAGTCTTCTTTATCCAGTGGCTTGAGCACATACACCTGACAACGCGAAAGCAAGGGGGTGATAACTTCAAACGATGGGTTTTCGGTAGTTGCTCCTATCAGGGTAACAGTACCGTTTTCAACTGCACCAAGCAACGAGTCCTGCTGTGATTTGCTGAACCGGTGTATTTCGTCAATAAATAGAATAGGGTTCGCCTGTGAGAAAAAACGATTTGCTTTAGCCTTCTCGATTACTTCCCGCACATCTTTAACCCCTGAACTTACTGCGCTCAGGGTGTAGAACGGACGATCAAGTTTGTTAGCAATAATCTTGGCAAGTGTTGTTTTACCTACCCCGGGAGGTCCCCAGAGGATAAATGAAGCTATATGCCCCGATTCAATCATCTTGCGCAGGATGGCATTTTCACCAACAAGATGTTTTTGTCCCACATAGTTATCGAGGGTTTGCGGGCGGAGACGTTCGGCTAAAGGTGGCATTTCACTTTGTTTTATATTGAATGACAAATGTAAGAATAATGTGCCAATACGACAATATTTATAATGGTGTTGTATGATGAAGTATTAATCTGTTGTGGAAATAATATAAGGTCGTATTTTATTTTGGGAAGTTGGAGAAACGAATCAGTGCATATTCAAAAATGGGAAGATTGGTATAAAAACAGATACTCATCCAATGAATCGAAGTCAGAGGATGAGTAAAATACAGCAAATACTAAAATTGAAGATTCGTGAAGTTTTTATTATGCTTTCACATAATGTAGCTGAACCAATCCCTTATTATAGGATTTCGAACTAATAAGTTTTAAGGTCAGTAGCGGGCGGCTACTGTTAAAGAGTTGCAGTCCGTTACCCAGCAAAACAGGAATGATAGAAATATAAAACTCATCAATCAGATTTTCCTTAAGCATTTCATTGGCAATTTCTGCACCACCATCTACATAAATACTTTTTCCTTCCTGGCTTTTGAGGGTATGAACAAGTTCTTTCAGATCACCTGTGTGAAATTTTACAGTACCAACAGTTGGCCTCGGAGTGCGGGTAATAATATACAGATCTTTGTCCGTGAGGGGATATTCAAGACCCATGGAGAGAACCTTTTCATACGATTTGCGACCTACAATAACCGTGTCGACAGTATTTACAAAATCATTGTAGCTATAGTCCTGGCCTTTTTCTTCTACCAGGGACAAAAAATCCAATCCATTATCGGGGGTAGCAATAAATCCATCCAGACTCATGGCAATATAAAGGATTACTTTACGCTGAGTACTCATTTTTCATATAGTTTAATTGTTAAAAGTGCGTAAAAGTAATAATAGTTTAGATATTAACAAGCTTTTCAATAAAATAATTTAAAAAATGTTTTCAACAAAAGGCACGATAAGCACTGTCATACGTACTTACAGAAGCAAACAAAAAATTTATTCCACTGGTTTCATCCAGCCCATCATCACTGATTGTACCTGAATTAATTTAAATACAGATATTTAATCATAGATCATGCTCTGTGTGATTAAATTTTACAAACCGTATTTTGCATGGCTCTTTTACAAAAAAAGATTCCCCTTCCTGTTACAGGGGAATCTTTTTTATAGTATTTATTCAGCAAAAAGAAACAAATAAAAATTGATGCTTCTAAAAGCACAAACATATGATATTTTAAAATACAGCAATATGTATTTTTGTATTGTCGACAATATTCATTTCAGGCTATTTCAACGCTTCAACCAGTTTCTGAATATGTTCGGGAGTAGTTCCACAGCAACCCCCGATAATGTTGGCACCTGCTTTTGCCAGTTGAGGGGCAAAAGCTGCCATCATTTCAGGTGATTCGGGAAAAACGGTGCAGGTTCCCTGTAACATCGGCAAACCGGCATTAGCATGAATCAGTACCGGAATCTGACTATCCACCGAGCGTATTTCTTTTGTAATGTTGATCATACCTTCTATCCCGTTGCTGCAATTTGCACCCACTATATGGGCACCCGATTCTTTTAGCGCAACCACCATTTCGGCAGGTGAAACCCCCATCATGGTACGGTAGTCTCCTGTCAGCAAATGGTCGAAAGTCATGGTGCAAATCACTTCACAAGGTGTATTCTCACGTGCAGCCCTGACAGCAATCGAAGCTTCATCGATGGCTGTCATCGTTTCGATAATAATAGCATCTGCCCCACCTTCGTACAACGCTATTGCCTGTTCTTTGAAAGCTTCGTAGAGTTCTTCTTCAGTCACATCACCCATCATCAGCATTTTGCCTGTTGGACCTACCGAACCTAATACATATTTATCAGCACCTGCTGCCTGACGGGATATTTCTGCAGCTTTCCGGTTAAGCAGGTATACCTGATCCTCAAGTCCGAAAGCTTCCAGTTTAAAACGGTTACCCCCAAAGCTGTTTGTTTCGACCATATCCGCACCGGCAGCTATATATCCTTTGGCAATATCGAGTACAGCATCCGGATGGATATCATTCCATTGTTCGGGACATTTACCGGCTTCAAGTCCCTTAGCCTGTAAGAATGTTCCCCAGGCACCGTCGGAAACAAGTATTTTCCCTTGTGCAATTAGTTCTGATAATGTTGGTTTCATATTGTTGTGAGTTTTTTTTCTGGTTTGAAGTATTCTTAATTATCACTGATAAAATTTAAAGCAGATGTTAACATCCCATGGGTGGTGATAATTTACTTTCACAAAACAAAGGTAAGAAAATTTCGTATAATCTCTCAAAAAAATCCCTGTATCCGAAATAACCGGAAACAGGGACAAGTGATTTATTTTATTCTTATAAATTAATTTTCAGTAGGTTGCTCATTAATATTTACATTTGGTTTTGCTTTAACCGGTGCTACAACTTTCTTCTTTTTGCGTGGAACGTAGGTTCCGGGCAGAATAACATCAATAAGATGCTTACCCAACAGACCTAACTTGACAGCACAACCTAAAGCGGCAAAACTCAACAGGATAGTTAACCAGGTATAGATACTTGGCGTAAATATAATTAATTGAATAAAAGCAATAACAACAATAGAGGAACTAAATATTATTTTAGATCGCAACAGTGGTGTTCTCAATGTTTTAAACCGTGTAATTCCATCGACTAATCCTGAAATAAACGAAAGGATTAATGAAAATGGTAATGCAAATATAGAAAAGTCAATCACCGAATGCACCATAATTTCCTGGACATTAGGGAATAGCAGATGGAAAATAATCAACAAAGGCGTTAAGGCTACAAATGTCTGTGAAAGGTGTATGGCAATGGGGTGAATATCCAGGGCTAATATAAATAATCGATTGGCTGAAACCTTCTCGCGGTATGGTTCAAAAACATTCCGGGGTAATCCGCATGCCGGACAAACATCACCCAGGTCACTTTCTTTCATAACATATCCGCAGGGACGGCATCGTACTAATTGTTCATCTATCATACCGGTAAATTTTAAATTCAATTTAATAATGCAAATATAGTAAGGAATTTGTTATTAATAATGATAAGATGAACATTATTTAATAATTTTGTAAAATTTTTCGTATAACGGCCTTTGACGGCTCTAATGACTGATTTGCTGACAAAACCGTTCGTAAACATGTCGAGTTATAAAGTGAGTTCAGTATAAAAGAGGGGCTAAAAATCAGTACTTAGCAAGTTGAAAAATAATCTAAGTGCAGATAATATTTATTGATATTATTCATGTTGTTGAATTATTGGACTTTTTTTATATTCAGGTTTATGACCCCCAAGCCCCCAACTGGGGGATGTTAAGACGTAGTCTCTGAATTTATTTTAACTATAGAAACTTGTGAGTTCCGCTCTTAAGCCCCTCCCGATAGCTATCGGGAGGGGGGGTTTGGGGGTCATAAGTAAAATATATCATTAAATTTTATTCATTACTTATCTATTTCCTGGCATCTCATTTTTAACCAAAAGCCAGGTATTGCACATGGATATGTAAAATGACTAAATTACAGGATTTCTTTTACATCCAATTTACATCCCATTTACATCTCTTTTACATCTGTTTTACCTAATTCCATAGTTGAGTCGTATCAAAGCCGTACATAAATCGTATGTATAATGATATGGGACATCTACGGCTTTGATACGGCTCAACTATGGTTCAAATATGGGATGAGGTAAAACAGATGTAAAAGTGATGTAAAAGAGGTCTTGGACAAATAAGAAAAAACTGAAACTTACAAGAATAGATTCTTACCGATTTATTTTTAATGGATAAACGGAACAGAATCAACAGGCAGGAATCGAATCAATGATTCAAGCTAGTCCAGTACCGACACCATTCTTTCAAACCACATTCTTCGCATTTAGGTTTCCTGGCAATACAGACATAGCGTCCATGGAGGATTAGCCAGTGATGTGCCTTTGGAATAAGCTCCTGTGGTATATATTTTACAAGTTCCAGTTCTGTCTGCAACGGGTTTTTAGAATTGGTAGTCAGGCCAAGACGTTCTGAAATGCGAAAGACATGGGTATCGACTGCCATAGCCGGTTTTTGAAAAACTACCGAAGCAATCACATTCGCAGTTTTGCGACCAACGCCTGGTAATGTCTGGAGTTTATCCACATCATCGGGCACTACTCCACCGAAATCGGACATAAGCTTTTGCGCCATATGCAGCAAATGGCCGGCCTTATTATTGGGATAAGTCACGGAACGTATATAGTCAAAAATCACTTCCTGAGTCGTAACAGCCATTACTTCGGGAGTCGGGAAATCTGCCAACAACCGGGGAGTTATCATATTCACCCGTTTATCGGTACATTGGGCTGAAAGAATAACTGCCACCAGTAACCCGAACGGATCGGTATACTCCAGTTCCGTTTCGGCAACAGGCATATTTTCGGTAAACCAGGCAATAATATGTGCATATCGTTGTTTTGTAGTCATGTTGAGAAATTTGAAGGGTTTGAAGAGTTTAAAGGGTTTGAAAAGTTTGATGTTTGAAGGGTTTGAGGTTTAATGATTTTATTGATTCAATGTTTTACACAAAGACATTGGGTATTACTACACTTAAAGTGAATTACATCAAGCGGCTTGTTTTTTCTGCAAATTTATGGGAAAAGATGTAATAAGCGAGTTCCTTTTTATTATTTTTGCATTTTAAAATTGTATATTGTCATCCTATTATCTGTAATTACACCTACATGGCACCCAGAAAACCAATAAAAAGCAGTCCCAGACCTGAAACAAAGCCTGAACCAAAGAACCAAAAACCACCTAAAAGATCGAATGAACCCGGTGCCGGTCGTAAATTTATAAATTTCCTTACCGATGAGCGAACCCGCATTATCCTTGGCATTGCCGTACTGATAGGGGTTGTGTTTATATTTTTATCCTTTATATCCTATTTCTTTTTTGCATATGTAGACCAGAGTAAAATGGACCTTTCATGGCACGAGCTACAGCAAATGCGCTCGGAGATTCAAAACTGGGGTTCAGTGACCGGTGCCATCCTGGCTGATTCATGTATACGGCATGGATTTGGGATTGCCTCTTTTGCTATCATATATTTCGGAACCATATTGGGGTTACGACTCATGACAGTACGAATTGCGTCACTCTGGAAAGCATTCTTTCATGCCAGTTTTTGGTTAATATGGTTATCGGTAACACTCGGATATGCCTTAATTCCTTTCTACAGCTACTATACATTTTCGTTTTCCCCGGGTGGAGAACAAGGTGATGAAACCAGTAAATGGTTAATTTCGTATGTGGGAATGCCCGGGACATTGATGATCCTTATCGGTTCGTTTCTGGGTTACACCATTATCTCATCAAAAGCTACCATCCCTTTTCTGAAGCGTCTGTTCACCCGTAAATCTAAATTAGCCGGCATTGCTGAACCCGAATTTATATTAAATGACGAACAATCAGAAGAATCTGTGGCAGTAGGTACTGAAATCATTCCGGAAGACTGGATAACCAACGGAAATCAGCATGATGAAGAATTGATTATTGAAACCAGTGAAACAGAAAACGAAGTTGATGATGTTCCCTTTGAAATTGAACAAGCGAAAGAGAAAGAAGAGAATAAGGCAATCGATGCTACTGATTCGGGAATTACAGATACCGATAACGAAGATCCTTTCTATAATGTTGCCAAATTAGGGAAATATGACCCTACCCTTGATCTGTCGCATTATAATCCACCAACACTTGACTTGCTAAAAGTATACGGAACGGATAATGAAACGCAGATTGACATGGTGGAACAGAATGCGAATAAAAACCGCATTATTACTACCCTTCAAAATTATGGCATTGAAATAGAGACCATCAAGGCAACGGTAGGTCCAACCATCACTTTGTATGAAATAGTCCCAAAAGCAGGTGTTCGAATTTCCAAGATTCGCAACCTGGAATATGACATTATGCTCAGCCTGGCTGCAACCGGAATACGTATCATTGCACCTATTCCCGGAAAAGGGACCATCGGTATTGAAGTTCCGAACAGTGATCCACAGGTTGTGTCGATGCATTCGATTATTGCTTCAAAGAAATTCCAGGAATCTAAGTTTGAGCTTCCTGTAGCCTTCGGGCGTACCATCACCAATGAGATTTTCATGGTGGATCTGGCTAAAATGCCCCATTTACTTGTAGCTGGAGCTACAGGGCAAGGAAAATCGGTAGGATTGAATGCCATTATTACCTCCCTGCTATATAAAAAACATCCGTCTCAGTTAAAACTGGTATTGGTGGATCCTAAGAAGGTGGAATTCAACATTTACGGAGATATTGAAAAACACTTCCTGGCTAAATTGCCTGATGGGGATGATGCTATCATTACCGACACAAGCAAAGTTGTGGAAACGCTGAATTCTCTTTGTAAAGAAATGGACGACCGGTATGACCTGCTCAAAAAAGCACACGTTCGCAACCTGAAAGAATACAACGAGAAATTTACCAACCGTCATTTGAACCCTGATAAAGGGCATCGGTTTCTGCCCTATATCGTTGTGATTGTGGATGAGTTCGGTGACCTGATAATGACTGCAGGGAAAGAGGTGGAAATGCCAATTGCACGTATTGCCCAGCTGGCACGTGCTGTAGGAATCCATATGATTATTGCTACTCAACGTCCATCAGTGAATATCATTACCGGAGTTATAAAAGCCAACTTCCCTGCCCGTGTTGCATTCCGTGTATCGTCTATGATTGACTCACGTACCATTCTCGATTCACCGGGAGCCAATCAGTTGGTTGGACGTGGGGATATGCTTTTCTCACAGGGAAACGATTTAGTACGCGTGCAGTGTGCTTTCGTTGATACCCCCGAGGTAGAGAATATTGTTCATCATATCAGCAAGCAACAGGCCTATCCAACCGCATTCTATCTGCCTGAATATATACGGCCGGATGGTGATGGAATTGATTCGAGTTCCGTAGATATGACTAAACGAGATCCCTTGTTTGAAGAAGCAGCCCACTTGATTGTAGCGAATCAACAAGGTTCAACGTCCCTGATTCAACGGAAGTTCTCCATTGGATACAACCGTGCAGGACGTATTGTCGACCAACTGGAGGTAGCCGGGATCATAGGGCCATTTGAAGGAAGTAAGGCCCGCCAGGTGTTGGTGCTTGACAGCAATCATCTGGAACAGGTTCTGAACAGGCTTTAACTTAAGAAAACACTCAAAGGTTCATCGTACACTTTGAGGTTTTAGATAAATATTTTGCAGACAAAAGGATACAAAAGTGGTTTCTTTAATTTTAAATATAACAATATTAAAACAAACACTCAAAGGTACTTCGTACACTTTGAGGTTTAGGAAGAGGAAAAAAATGAAAAACAAATTAATTCTCGCAATTGCGATAGTAGTATTCTCATTTCAGGGCATTCTGGCCCAAAACAATGCAAAAGCTGAAAAAGTAATAACCGATTTGCTTACGGAAGCAAAAACAAGTGCCATCAAGACGAATTTTAAACTGGCTATCAGCGACAAAAAAGATCCACAGCCCATGGTAAGTACCGGTGTATTTACGTTGAAGGGGAATAAATTTGTATTGGAAATGGATGCAATGAAAGCCTGGTTTGATGGTAAAACCCAATGGGCATACGTTCAGCAAAACAATGAAGTGTCGATTACAGAACCAACAATAAAGGAACTGGCAGAAACAAACCCTATGGCTATCCTTTCAGGCTATAAATCAAGAAGCCTTATACGTTTTTCAACGAAAATAAAATCGGTTCAAAACTATTGCATTGAAATGATTCCGAAAATAAAAAACAATGATATCACAAGAATAGATGTTCAGATAAACAAGAGCAATGGCAATCTGATCTCCATTAAACTCAACAATAAAAACGGAGGCACTACCCTCCTCACTCTGAGCAATTTTCAAAAGGGAATAACTGTTTCGGACAATGCATTTGTCTTTAATCAAGCCAGATACAAAGGTGTTACTGTGAATGACCTGCGATAAAACGATTCAGCAATATAACAGGTTATCAATGCAGCAAATAGAATTTGTGAATAACGATATAGACCCTGCATTTTAATATAACTGAAAACCTTTTAAATTGGAAATTGTTTGACAAGTAAAATAACACTTAAAAAAACTATAAAGAATATATGAACGAAAAAGTACGATGCCTGATTATTGGTTCAGGTCCTGCAGGATATACAGCCGCCATTTATGCTTCACGCGCAAACCTATCACCCGTTTTATATGAAGGGATGGAGCCCGGCGGACAATTGACTACAACAACAGAAGTTGAGAACTTCCCGGGTTATCCGACAGGGATTACAGGTCCCGAATTAATGGAAGACTTAAAGAAACAAGCAGAACGTTTTGGAGCTGATATTCGTTTTGGAGCAGCCACTTCAACCGATTTATCATCTCATCCCTATAAAGTCACCATTGATGGCGAGAAAGTCATTGAAGCTGATACGATCATTATCTCAACAGGTGCTACTGCCAAATACCTGGGTTTACCTGATGAACAGAAATATGCAGGTTCAGGGGTATCTGCCTGTGCTACATGCGATGGTTTCTTTTACCGCAAAAAGACAGTGGCAGTTGTTGGTGGTGGCGACACAGCCTGTGAAGAAGCTTCCTATCTTTCAGGGTTAGCGTCGAAAGTTTATGTGATAGTGCGTAAAAATTCTTTAAGGGCCTCTAAAATCATGCAGGAACGTATCCTGAAGAACCCAAAGATTGAAGTGCTTTTTGAACATGAAACATTGGGACTTACAGGTGAAGGTGTGGTTCAGGGTGCAAACTTGGTAAAACACAAAGGACAGTCTGATGAAGAGCAGGTTCATATTGATATTGATGGATTTTTCCTTGCCATAGGGCATACCCCAAATTCAGGGATCTTCAAACCTTGGATTGATACCGATGAGGTTGGTTATATCAAAACAATACCAGGTACACCCCGTACAAACGTACCCGGTATATTTGCTTCGGGGGATGTGGCCGACCCTCATTACCGTCAGGCTATAACAGCAGCAGGAACAGGTTGTCAGGCAGCTATTGAAGCCGAACGTTATCTGTCGGAAAACGGATTGTAAAAACTATCAGAAGAATATTCTCAGATAAATTACTACTGTATGCAATAAATCAGAGGTGAGCAATTACTTCTGCATTTAAATAAGAAATATAAAAGTGATGATGTTTTCTTTTAAAGGAAAAATCATCACTTTCATATTTTTAGACCTTTAGACCTTTTATTACGATCATTTATAGCAGTTTTTTTGTACTTTTGTATCTTAAAATAAAAAATTGTCTTTATGCAACCAAGTATTTCGAAATCAGCCAAGTTCAATGGCTTAATTATGGGGGTGATATTCTCAATTAATTTTTTGCTATCAGTATCTAAAGTTACGACACTTGTTTTACTTACAAATGTAATAGCAGTACTCATCGTATTTGGCATATACCGGTTAACAGTAAAATTCAGGGATACAGAATGTGAAGGTTTTATTTCATACTGGAAATCATTTTCACTGATCTTGCTTACATTCTTTTATGCCGCGCTCATATCTTCGGTTGTTAAATACATTTACTTTCAGTTTATAAATCCGGATTATCTGGATCAGATGTTTCAGGAGTCAATGAAAGTGATGACTACTATGAAATTTCCGATTACAGATGCTTTAACCGACCAAATGAAGAGCATGTTAAAGCCTGCAACCTATACATTGGTCTATGTCTGGTCGAACGTATTGATGGGAACCATTGTCGGATTGATTATGGCAGCCTTTATCAAAAAAGAAAAAAGTATTTTTGAAGAATAAGAACAGCATAATTAATTAATAATTAAAAATTAATAATTAATAATTAGCAAAGTGCTGACAAGTGGGCTTTTGTAAGTTAACAAATAGATCATTAGATAACCACAATTACTTAAATCAATGTGCCTAATATCAATTGAAAAATTGAAAATTGAATAAAATATGGATATTTCTATAATAGTACCGTTGTTCAACGAAGAAGAATCACTTCCAAAACTATTTGAGTGGATCGAACGTGTAATGAATGAAAACAAATATACCTTTGAAGTTATATTTGTAAACGACGGCAGTACGGACAAATCATGGCAGGTAATAGAATCTCTGCAACAACAATCACAAAACGTAAGAGGAATCAAGTTCCGACATAATTACGGCAAATCACCTGCCCTTTATTGTGGGTTCAAGGCTGCAAAAGGAGATGTTGTTATTACTATGGATGCCGACCTTCAGGATAGCCCTGATGAAATACCCGAATTGTTTTCGATGATAAAAGATGATAACTTTGATCTGGTATCCGGTTGGAAAAAGAAACGTTACGATTCAAAATTCTCTAAGAACATACCTTCTAAATTATATAATGCCACCGCACGTAAAGTGACAGGATTGAAACTTCACGATATGAATTGCGGACTAAAAGCCTACAGGAATGAAGTGGTTAAAAACATTGAAGTCTTTGGCGAAATGCATCGATATATTCCTTTCCTGGCAAAAAATGCAGGATTTACCAATATAGGCGAGAAAGTTGTTGAACACAGGAAACGTCAATTCGGTGAAACAAAATTCGGATTAAACCGTTTTGTAAATGGTTATCTTGATCTAATGACATTGTGGTTTTTATTTCGGTTCGGGAAAAAGCCCATGCATTTTTTTGGATTATATGGTAGTCTAATGTTCTTACTTGGTTTCCTGGCAGTAGTTGTTGTTGGCGTAAACAAGCTGATTGCCATAATCGAACATGTAAAAGCACCATTGGTAACTGATAGCCCATATTTTTATTTATCAATGCTTGCAATGGTTTTAGGAACTCAACTCTTTTTAACAGGCTTTCTTGGAGAAATAGTTGCCAGAAATTCTACTGAAAGAAACAATTATCAAATTGAGAAAGATATTTAGTTGATTGGCTTATTGGTTAATTGGTTGATTGGTTAATTGGTCAATTGGTTAATTAGTTAATTGGTTGTCCCGATAGCTATCGGGAGGGTAATTGGTTGACTGGTTAATTGGGTAAGTAGTTGATTAGGTTAATCGGTGATTTATTAAGATTTAAAATACTGTTTTTGACACAATAATAAAAACACATGAAACAGTTGCTATTGGTTGGATGTGGAGGATTTATAGGAAGTATTGCCCGATTCTTGGTTCAGAAACTAAACTTAAGCTGGCACTTTCTTTCCATACCAATGGGTACCTTGTCAGTAAATGTATTGGGAAGCTTACTGATTGGTTTTATATTAGGGATTTCAGGAAAAAGTGAGATAATATCTCCCGGTTTACGTCTATTCTTAATGGTTGGTATTTGTGGAGGCTTTACAACCTTTTCATCCTTTACCGCTGAGAATCTGACTTTAATGCAAAACGGACAAATATTTTCAGTTTTAATGTATACCGGATTAAGTATATTCCTTGGATTTTTTGCAGTTTATTTAGGATACGTACTATCAAATTTATTGTAATATGAATTCATCCGAAAATAGCATATTGAAAATATACGCAAGCAGTACCGATCTATCAGGATTTGGGTTGCTATATGAGCATTTGGTTGTTTTAGCAAAAGAGAAGGGAATTGCCGGTGTTACTGTGTATCGTGGCATCATGGGGTATGGATCAAGCAGCACACGTATCAGCTCATCCAGATTCTGGGAACTCACAGAGAAGCTTCCTGTTGTGATTGAAATGATTGATAAAACTGAAGTGCTGGATGCATTTTACAAATCTATAGAGAATGACTTAACCTCTCTCCCGAAAGGTTGTCTGGTCACTATGCATCCCATTGAAATAAAATTACAGAAAACCGGGAATAAAAAACAATCTGACTAATTTAGATTTAGGGAATGGAAACAATGGATATTCTTAAAATAGTGTTGCCCGCAATTCTGGTGCTATTGACTGCTTATCTGTTAATTGATAAATTGCTTAGCAATGAAATAAAAAGACGTAACTTTGAATTACGTAAGGAAAGTTTAGCCACACTTACTCCCATCCGTCTTCGTGCATACGAAAGATTGGTACTGGTATTGGAACGAACAACTCCTGCTACATTGATATTAAATGTTGCCAAACCGGGAATGACCAATATGGAACTTCATACAGAATTATTAGCTGGTATACGGCAAGAATTCTCACACAATTTATCACAACAGATTTATGTAAGCAATGAAATATGGACTTGCATACGTAGCGCTCAGGAGAGTTTGCTCAGATTGGTAAATACGTGTGCATCGAAATGCAATCCAGCTAATACGGCAAACGAGCTGGCTGAACGAATTATTCAGGTTTACAATGCCAGCGACCAAACACCAACTGAAGTGGCAATTGAATTATTAAAAAAAGAAGTTCGCTTATATTTTTGAGAACATGCCAAAATCTGATTAAGGCGAGGAGTTAAAATTACTTATTAAACCGATTATTCATTAAATGAAAAAATCTATTTTCATAGTTCTTATATTTTCAATTTTATTGAATTTGTCGTGTAGCACAGATGAGACATGTACACAATCGAAATATGTGAAATTTACTGCCGGTTTTTATCATCCTCACTTTAATGATACTACAAAAGTACTTACAGTAACTTCCCTGCAAATTGACAGCCTTACCATTCAGGGAATGAAGTACGATACCCTGACACACAAATACAATTTAATTGATTCGTTGTTATACAATAACAACAAATCTAAACTCAGCTCGATTAATTTGCCCCTGAACAATTTTGCAACTCAATCAATGTTTAGGTTTACTTTAAATTCGGTTGTCGATACTGTTACTATTTACCATACCTATTTCAATAATTTTTTATCATTGGAATGCGGCTGTATTGTGACACACTCCATTGATACAGTTATTACAACACATCATTATATTGATTCAGTCCAGATAAAAATTCGCGACGTAAACACTACGAGTGTGGAAAATATTCGTATTTATAATCACGACAAATAATCAAATGAATCAGATAAAAATAAAAAAACAAGTCGTAAACACCACACATGCGGAGAATATTCGTTTATATAAGTAGTTTGTTTCTTTGCCTGGCAGTCAGTACGACAGTTGCGCAGAAGAAGAAGCAAATAATCGTTCCTCCTGATTCAACACGATTGTTCAATGGGTTCACGGTACAACTTGACGTTGCCTCTTTGGTTACGTCAACATTGATGAATACAAGTACGTATTCGACTGAAGGTGCATTCCAATTAGACTTGAAACACAGGATATTTCCAACCATAGAATTAGGAGTTGCCGGTGCAAATAAAACGACTACAGATAACATTAACTATAAAACCAATGGTATGTTTGAGCGAATTGGTGTTGACTTTAACCTTCGGAAAAGGAAAAAAGATGCTAAACCGACAAACAACCTGTTTATTGCTGGTCTACGATTAGGAATGAGTAATTTCAACTATAATGTAACCAACATTACAATCCCTGAAAATTATTGGGGAACCGGTGATCCGATCAATTATATGAATCAATCCTCTACAAAGATCTGGTATGAAATTGTTGTAGGTGTTCAGGTCGAAGTAGTCAAAAACTTCTATATGGGTTGGACAATACGCGATAAGAACCTGATTAGTTCAGATGTCACAGGTAAAGTCGCGCCATGGTTTATTCCGGGGTTTGGGATAAATAACGGGACAAGCTGGGGTTTCAATTATACATTGGGTTATCATTTCTGGCCTCAAAAAAAGATTATAAAAAAAAATAAAGTTTTTCTTGATCCCAAAAAAATAAATAAACAAATAATAAATAACAACTAAGATTAATCACTTATGAATTCAATTCAAATTTTAAACCGTGCAGCCGATAATATCCGGATACTGGCAGCTTCGGCAGTTGAAAAAGCTAAATCGGGTCATCCAGGTGGAGCAATGGGTGGAGCAGATTATATAAATGTGCTCTATTCTGAATTTTTAGAATATGATCCTAAAAACCCGGCCTGGGAAAGCCGCGACAGAATGTTTCTTGACCCGGGTCATATGTCACCAATGCTTTATTCAGTTCTGGCATGTAGCGGCAAATACACCATGGACGAGCTTGCACAGTTTCGTCAATGGGGAAGTCCTACACCAGGTCATCCTGAAGTTGATATCATGCGTGGTGTTGAGAACACATCAGGGCCATTGGGACAAGGGCATTCCTATGCCGTAGGTGCAGCAATAGCCGCGAAGTTCCTAAAAGCACGTTTTGGTGATATAATGGACCATACAATTTACACCTTTATTTCGGATGGTGGCGTTCAGGAAGAAATTTCACAGGGAGCAGGACGTATTGCCGGGTACCTGGGTTTGAACAACCTGATTATGTTTTATGATTCGAATGACATACAACTTTCAACTGAAACAAAGTCAGTAACCAGCGAAAATACAGCTCAAAAGTATATGGCATGGGGATGGAATGTTATTGAGATTAACGGAAATGATGCAGTAGAAATTCGTACAGCATTAAAAGAAGCCAAATCAGAATTGCACAAGCCAACGATTATTATTGGGAAAACCATTATGGGCAAAGGTGCCTTAAAAGCTGATGGAACAAGCTTTGAACGTCAATGTGCTACACATGGAATGCCATTAAGCGAAGGAGGTGCCTCTTATACCGAAAGCATCAAGAACCTGGGTGGCAATCCTGAAAATCCGTTCGTAATATTCGAAGAGACAAAAGCTTTGTATGCAAAACGTGCAGAAGAATTAAAAGTTATTGTTACCGAAAGATACGCTGCCAAGGCGAAATGGGCAAAGGAAAATCCTGAATTAGCAAAGAAGCTTGAATTCTTCTTTTCAGGGAAGACAAATGTCAACTGGGACGCTATTGTACAAAAACCAAACCAGTCAACCCGTGCTGCCTCAGCAACTGTGTTGGGCGAATTGGCAAAACAGGTTGAGAACATGATAGTTGCCAGTGCTGACTTATCAAATTCAGATAAGACTGATGGCTTCCTTAAAAACACCAAAGCCTTTTCAAGAGATGATTTCTCAGGTGCATTTTTACAAGCAGGAGTTTCTGAATTAACCATGGCTGCAGTATGTATCGGCATGAGTTTGCATGGTGGAATTATACCGGCCTGTGCAACCTTCTTTGTTTTTTCCGATTATATGAAACCTGCTGTTCGTATGGCTTGTTTGATGGAGCAACCTGTGAAGTTTATCTGGTCTCATGATGCTTTCCGCGTTGGAGAAGATGGACCTACACACGAACCTGTTGAACAGGAAGCACAAATACGGTTGATGGAGAAACTTAAAAACCATAAGGGACATAATTCAATGCTTGTATTACGCCCTGCTGATGTGGAAGAAGGAACTGTTGCATGGAAAATGGCTATAGAAAACACCAGTACACCGACAGCATTAATTCTTTCCCGTCAGAACATTGCTGATCTTCCTACAACTTCTACCCGTAAAATTGATGCTGAAAAAGTGCATAAAGGAGCTTATGTTGTTGAAAGTGATGAAAATTATGACGTGATACTTGTTGCTTCTGGCTCTGAAGTTTCAACCCTTTACGAAGGAGCAGCATTACTTCGTGCTGATGGAGTTAAGATTCGCCTTGTATCTGCACCTTCCGAAGGATTATTCCGCAGTCAACCTGAAGAATACCAGGAAAGTGTATTACCTAAGGGAGCTAAAATATTTGGTCTTACAGCTGGACTTCCTGTTAATCTATTAGGTCTTGTAGGAGCTAATGGGAAAATCTTTGGACTTGAATCATTTGGATTCTCAGCACCGTATAAGGTACTTGACGAAAAATTAGGATTTACAGGAAAGAATGTATTTGAACAGGTTAAAGCAATGTTATAAGAAAATAGAATAATTTAGAGACTATAAATGTAGAAGATTTGCCCAAAACAGGACAAATCTTCTCATTTTTTCTTTATCTTATCTGATTTCTTTAATTTCAATATCAATTTTCTTACATTTACAGAATTCAAATTCATTTAATGGATATTCTTTCAATTATCATTATCGGGATAGGTTTGTCCATGGATTGTTTTGCTGTTTCTATCAGCAAAGGTATTCATGCAAAAAGACTTTTCTTTTGGCTGACATTCAGAATGGCATTGCTTTTTGGATTATCCCAGGCCATTATGCCTCTAATAGGCTACGAATTAGGTGCAGGGTATGCTGTGTACATGAAAAACATTGACCATTGGGTAGCTTTTGGATTATTATCTCTTATTGGTGGAAAAATGGTCATTGAAGGATTCAAGCCAATTGATCCCGATTCTGATAAAGTAGTTAACCCTTTTGCCTGGGTCACTCTTTTGTCATTGGCACTGGCAACCAGTATTGATGCTTTTGCCACAGGCATTGTATTTATTCCCTATCACGGAATAATATGGAAAGCAATTACGATTATTGGATTGACAAGTTTCATATTCACTTTTTTAGGTATGTATATTGGTGTACATTTTGGCAAACGGTTTCATCTAAAGGTAGAAATGATAGGTGGCTTTATATTAATAGGCATAGGCTTAAAAATACTGATTGAACATCTGAGTATTTGACTTTAAACATAAATTTAAAAAACATTTTCAATAATATATGACTTTGTTAAATAATAAATCCTTTCTGACGTATATGACTTTAAAAAAATTAATCCCTTGCTTTTTATTGTTCTTAACAATTACTCTCTTCGCTCAAGAAACAACAACAAAATTCAAATTCTATGGGTATGTTGGCAATGATTTCTTTTACAATTCCCGTCAGAATAAAGATATGGTTGATGGTGTAATTCAGTTATTTCCCTTACCGTCCGATCTTAGCTCAACAGGTGTCGATAAAAATGCAGTTCCTCAGGCTGAAATGCTTAGTGTAAATACGCGTTTTGGAATGGATATTTCGGGTGCTCCTATATTAGGAGCTAAAACCAGTGGTAAAATAGAAGCTGATTTTGATGGATTTGGAACTTCTTTCTATGTGTTTCGAATTCGTCAGGCATATATGAAATTAAACTGGGCTAAAACTGAATTATTAATCGGACAAACCTGGCATCCCTTATTCGGTAATGTTGCCCCTACAACTCTATCTGCCAATGGAGGTGCACCTTTTCAACCTTTCAACCGTAGTCCGCAAGTCAGGCTTAAACAAAACCTGTGTTCAACGCTTTCATTAACAGCAGCATTGCTTTATGAAATGCAATACGCTTCTGCAGGTCCATTGGGAACCAGCAATGTGTATATGAAAAATGCCATTGCTCCGGATGTATTCCTTGGTGTAGAAAGTAAAACAACCCATTGGACAAACGGTGTGGGAGTCGATTATAAGACAATTGCCCCTGATACAAAACAAATATCTTCACTGAGTGCTGCTGCTTATTCCCAATATGTATATTCCAAATTTCAACTGAAAGCAAAAGTTGTCTATGGTCAAAACCTGAGTGATCAACTCATGTTGGGAGGATACGGAGTCAGTAAATTTGCTTCTGATTCAACTACTGCTCTTTCATATACAAACTTCAACAACGTAAGCAGTTGGTTAAATGCAGTATATGGCAGCAAGTTCCAGGTGGGCCTTCTGTTAGGTGTATCAAAAAACTTAGGTACTTCAGAAATGCTGGATATCAGAAAAGGTGGAAAGCTCACCAATTACGGTTGTGGATTCTATGATGTCAACAACAATACCCAACAGCAGTTACTCGACAGGTTGTACCGGATTGCACCCAGTGTATGTTACAACCTTCCAAATTTAAAGTTCGGAGTGGAATATGATTTTTCATCTGCTTCTTATGGTACCATCCAGCGTGATGGCAGCGTCATTAATCCATATCTGGTAAGTAATCATCGTATTCTTGTTTCGGTGAATTACTTATTCTAAAGGATATTCATTGAGTTGGGAAACATGATATTTCCCAACTTGATTTTTCTTTTCAAAGCAACCTCTCAGTAGGCTTGTTTCTAAAATTCCTTTTATCTTTCTGTTCTGATCACAATCACTTATTTTTACTCATCTTTAAATTGTGATATATGATAAAAGGTTCATTTTTTATCCTGTTGTTTTATTTCCTGGGCGAAATGCTAAGCCTGCTGTTACATGGATTTGTCCCTGGTAGTGTACTCGGTATGATATTACTTTTCGTATGCTTATGCCTGAAGATCATCAAGCCGGAAAATGTAAAAAGTGTAGCAACCGTTATTACCAAAAATATGGCTGTATTCTTTGTACCGGCAGGTGTGGGATTAATGGTATACGCCGAATTGCTCTCTAAATCATTGTTTACTATTCTTGCTGCAATAGCTGTCAGCACAGTCCTTACTATTGCCACAGTTGCCATTATCCAGGATAATTTTGAGAAACGTCGGTCGAAAGGAGGAGTAAAATCATGAATAATCTGTTAGAACAAATCAGGCCAATCATCAGCAGTGAAGTTTTTCTGCTAATGCTATCCATGGGTACTTTTCTTTTGGGCGTGCTTATTTACAAGCGTACCCATATCACCTTGCTGCAGCCGCTGCTTATTTCTATGATCATCATCATTCCTTTTTTAAAACTAACCCATATTGATTATCCTACATTTTACAAACAAACCCGCATACTGAACTTTATGCTCGGTCCAAGCGTGGTAGCATTAGGATATGTGCTTTATGAGCAGATAGAACAAATACGGGGAAACGTGGTTTCAATCCTCACAGCTGTGTTTGTTGGAAGCGCAGTGGGAATTCTGAGTGTGGTGTTAATTGCCAAATTATTGGGTGCCGACCATGTATTAATGGTTTCACTGGCTCCTAAATCAGTGACAACACCCATAGCCATGAGCCTGTCCGAAAAATCGGGAGGTATTCCTGCCCTTACAGCTGCATTTGTTGTGATATGCGGTATATTTGGGGGACTTATCGGTCCGGTATTGCTCAGGAAGTTAGGCATTAAAAGTAAAATTGCACAAGGCCTTGCCATGGGTTCGTCAGCACATGCACTTGGAACTGCACGGGCCATGGAAATGGGTGCTGTGGAAGGTGCTATCAGTGGGCTGGCTATTGGTATCATGGGAATCATGACAGCATTATTGATACCGTTGGCAGAAAAGCTGTTTTAACAGGTAACACACCAAAAGAAAAAGAGCCAGGTCGCATAGGCGATTCTGACTCTTTTTTATACAAATAGCTATTCTTTCATTAAATAGCGCCCGCTTCTTCTGGTTCGTTGTGTTAGCAGGATATTCCTTCCTTCTGTTGTTTTCAGTACTATCTCGTCCGTAATCCCTCGGATTGTCAGCAGTTCCAACCCTTCGTTATAGGTTACCTTAAAGTCATTCCCCAGTTCATCCAATGCATCTGCCAGATAACGGGAATTGTCAACGCATACAGAAATACTAACAGCTGAACTTTGGATCATAGCCACCTTAAGCCGGTGCTTATTCATCACAGCAAAGGCTTTCGTAAGGCTTTCCTCCAGTACAAAGGAGAAGTCGCGTGGGCGTACAGTTATTAGCACCTGATCTTTTCGTACGATCAATACAGGAACGTCAATCGGTTTGTCGGTAGTAGCTTTGATCACAGATCCGGGTTCATCCGGTGTCCCAAACGGACGGACATACAAAGGAATATGTTTGTTCTCGAGGGGTTTAATAGTTTTAGGATGGATAATCTGCGCTCCACTGTAGGCTAGTTCTACCGCATCCAGGTAGGTAAGTTCAGGAATATGAACCGTATTTTCAAACAAACGAGGATCAGCATTCAGTATTCCCGGTACATCTTTCCAAATGGTAACCCGTTCGGCATTTAATAGATTTCCAACAACAGCTGCTGAATAATCCGACCCCTCACGACCCAGTGTGGTAGGTTCTCCTTTGATATTTGCCCCAATAAAACCCTGGCCGATGTAAATACGGTTTGTAGTGAAATCGGCCGCTTTTTGAAGCCGTATCTGCGAATCTTCCATCCGCACATTGGCCTCCCGGTAGTTGCTATCAGTAACAATCAACCCTCGTACATCCAGCCAGGTATTTTCAATCCCTGATTCTGTCAGATACGCTGATACTATTTTTGTTGAAATGATTTCTCCATAAGATACCAACCGGTCATACCAGCGGTCATAGTCATCTCCTATTCCGTGGGTAATAATGTTTTTCAGTTCTGTAAAAAATGGTTCTATTGCATTTTTTCCGATCTCAGGAGTAACAAATAATTCCTCAATAATTACATTGTGGTAGGTTTCTACTTCCGAAAGTTTTTCAAGGGAAGCCTTATGGTCGGCTTTCATAAAATGATCCAGCACTATTTCCATAGCGTTGGTTGTTTTTCCCATGGCCGACACTACGATAAAAAGGTTGTCTTTTACTCCTGAAACTATTCTGAATATATTCCTGATCCCCTCTGCTGAGCGTACTGACGCCCCTCCGAATTTATATACCTGCATCCTAATTGGTTAATTGGTTAATTGGTTAATTGGTTGATTGAGTTGATTGAGTTGATTGAGTTGATTGGTTGATTGGTTAATTGGTTAATTGGTTGATTGGTTAATTGGTTAATTGGTTGATTGGTTAATTGGTTGATTGGTTGATTGGTTGATTGGTTGATTGGTTGATTGGTTGATTGGTTAATTGGTTGATTGGTTAATTGGTTGATTGGTTGGTTAAACATTTGTATGGTTTATTCAGGTAAATGGATTAAATCTTGCGATTAAGAAAAGACCATATATTATGATTTTATTGCATTATAAAGGTTGATTCCAATCATTACATCTTCTACGTAAACTAATCAACTATTCAACCTCCAAATTAACTAATTAACCAATCAACCAACCAATCAACTAATTAACCAATCAACTAATTAACTAATTAACCAATTAACTAATCAACGATCTTCACTCCCACAAGTTTATCATACCGTTCGCCCCAAGGACGATGGTAGACATAGATGGTATATTCGTTTTTTGTCTGCCAATAGGTGCCATCTACCCGCTCTGAGGAGGCTTTGCTTTCACCTTTGGGTACAAACCAGTATTGAAAATTGTACCCACCCTGTTTCAGCAAAATAGTTTGTACATAACTTTCGGTCTTCCCGTCATATTTCATCCTGACAGGATCATTCAACTGGTTATAATTAAATTCTCCACCCAGGTATAACTGACCATCAAAGAATGGCTGTTTTGCCGGAAGATTAAAATGTACCAGCATATAATCCGCTTCCGTGTTATCGTCCTGTGCATTTTGCAAATTCACAACAAACTTACCATTCACATCCAAATCATAGATATACGATTTGGAAGCCAGTATTTTGTTATCATTCAAAATGGCATCATAGTGTGGAGTTGTATATTGAATGGCCGATACCCCTTCGCCTGCTGCATAAACCGACGAAATGTCGAAGCGGTGATATTCGTTACCCCCTTCAAAAATCAATCCTTTATTGTTGATAAAACTCAAGCTTGAATTTGTGAAATAAGTAGGCTTTATATCTGCAACCTGATTATCAAGGCGGTTATTCTGCCTGACAACTACCTTGATTTCTTCCACTGCATCACGCACGGCATATCCGTTTAATGCTACTACAAAGTCCAGTTGTTGCAACCGACCACTTAATTCACTGTCGGTATTTCCCCGAACAGTAGCTGAAATGCTTACACGTGGTTCAACTACAGAGAAACAGGCCTGTGCAATGGGATTGTCTGCTTTGTTATCTTCATAAATAATCACCACATAATTCCCTGATATTTTAAAACCCATGTCATTATTGGGCAATAAAAAAGAATAATGGGTATACAGGTAGGTTGTATTCAACGAAGTAACATAATCCGTTATATTGGCTGTAGTAAAACCGCTCAGGTATTCGTTTGAATTAAGATCGGATGCTGTCCAGCCGGCATTGCAATGTATCACTTTATAGCTGTACGAATGTGCTTCGCGAGACATTTCATCGAAGCTAACCTGCATCACTGACGATCCGTTCAGTTCCATAATGGGCAATCCCAACTTCACTCCCGCCACACCTATTTGTAATGTTTTTATATCCGGTTGGAAAATCTGAGTTCGATATACTGTTTGAGCTGTCAGTGACAGGCAAAGACAGGAAACCAGCAATACATATATTTTTTTCATAGAATGGAGTATAAGTAGTAAAAAGGATATATTGTCGTATTTAATAAAGATTAGAACACTGATTCACGCTGATCAAGCGGATTAGAACGGATTCTTTTAATATATATGATTTTATTCTGATTTAACTCCAACAAGTTGGAGTTGATCAACATACACAAATCAATTCCAACTTGTTGGAATTAGATCCGTTTAAATCCGCCAAATTCGCGTTAATCCGTGTTCTATTCTATTGGATTTAAAATGCGACTTTATATTGTTCCATTTTCTTAGAATGAAATTTTGTTACAAATTTCATGTTGCAAAAATAGAAAATTTAAAGTAAATAACGGTAACAGGTTTAATATATTATTGACATAGATACATACGGCCGTGTGTCTCATGAGCATTTCAGATTATCAAGGCAAAATTTCCAGAAGTTTATTAACAAAACTGGTTCTGTTTTCAAAGAAATATGTATATTTGCGAATGAAATAACAGGAGTAAGATGTACAGTCCTCCGGAATAATAATCAGATATAAAAAGTGATGGAAAACGTAATTACAGAATTGAAGAACTACAAGCTAAGTTTTCACGGCCAGGGGAAAGCGTATTTTGGGATTGTAATTGTAAACTGGCTTCTGACAGTTATTACCCTTGGTTTTTATTACCCATGGGCAAAAGCACGTAACCTACAGTTCCTCTACGGTTCTACAGCTTTAGATAATGACAGGTTTACATTCCACGGAACCGGCAAGGAAATGTTTGTCGGATTCATTAAAGCTATCATCATTTTTGGCGTTATCTTCGGAGTGTTTTTTTTATTTATGTATTTAGAAATGCCCGCACTCGCGTTAATTCTTTTCTATTTTGCGATTATAGCTATTTTACCTGTTGCCATTCATGGATCATACCGTTACCGGTTTTCACGTACATCCTGGCGCGGTATCCGCTTCGGTTACAGAGGCGATCGGAGCGAATTGTTTGTCAGTTTTTTCAAATGGATATTTTTTTCCATCATTACCCTGGGCATTTATGGTTGCTGGATGGAAATGAAATTAAGAGGCTATCTGATGAATCATGTCCGTGCTGGTAATGTCGAATTCAATTATAGAGGAAAAGGTTCCGAATATTTTATATTGAATCTGAAAGGCTATTTGCTTTCACTTATCACGTTGGGCATTTACTCCTTTTGGTGGTATAAGGATCTTTTTGCTTATTATGTCGACAACCTGAGCCTGCAAAAAGAAGGCCAGCAAATCAATATGAAATCTATTGCCACAGCAGGTGGTTTCTTTAAGATTATTATGGGCAATTTGCTTATCGTAATTTTCACCCTGGGATTTGGGTATGCCTGGGCGGTAACCCGTACCATGAATTTTATCGTCAGCAACATTAAACTCGAAGGGGATATGGATCTTAATACGATCCTACAAACCGAAGACGATTATAATGACGCTACCGGTGATGATATGACAGGATTCCTTGACATCAACTTTATCATGTAATGATTAGTACACCTGGTAAATATTTCGATGGAATATCTTCCAGGCCTCAGGATATTGAAATTATATTGGATGAAACAAATGCCGGACTCAGGTTCGGCATTTTATCTGAACATTCCGATTTCTGGGCTATTGCTGATATTTCATTTGAACATATCGGAAACTCCCTGGAGATCCGGAACAGGCATCATTCCCTTGCCCTTTTAAAAGTGAATGATGAGGTTTTTGCCACAGCATTTATAGCATTTCTCAAAACAAACGGTCAGCTCACCTGGTATCACCACATCCTCCAACTCGGCATTAAAGCATATATATCCATTGCGGTCCTTATTCTTGGGTTTATTGTGGCAGGATATTTTTTTATCATACCCCTTGTAGCAGAAAAAGCCGTTGTGTTGATTCCACAGCAGTATGACATATCCATGGGTCATACTTTTTATAAACAATACGTGAACGACAACAAGGTGGACAGTGCTAAGTCTGAAGCGCTGAATCTGTTTGCCAATCAATTGCAGCTAAACAACTCCATCAAACTACATTTTACAGTGATTGATTCGCCTACTGTGAATGCCTTTTCGTTACCCGATGGAAATGTCATCGTTTTTACCGGACTTATTCATTTAATGAACGATTATGATGAACTGGCAGGATTAATAGGCCATGAGGTCAGTCATGTCAATAACCGCCATTCCATGAAAATGCTCTGCCGTAATTTATCGGGTTATCTTTTTATTTCGGCAGTGTTAAGTGATGTAAACGGCATCATGGCTATTATCGGTGATAATGTCCATAACCTGCAATCACTCTCCTACTCCCGCCAGTTTGAACGCCAGGCCGACGAACAAGGCACACAACTCATGATACTAAACGATATTAATCCGAAAGGAATGACTGATCTGTTTACCCGCCTAAAATCGAGCGAGACAGTTGTTATACCTGGATTTATAAGTTCGCATCCCATCACTACCGACCGGATTGTGGATATCAACCTGCTCATTCAACGCACACCCCATAAGTTTCATAAGAATTCTACATTAGAAGAATTATTTCGTCATGTAAAAAAATAAAACGGAGTCTTTCTATGCCAGAAGGTACCTGAATTTTTTCCTATTTTTCTTTGTTTCCAACATGTGAAACTCCATGTTTCATCAGTTCTTCAGTAAATTATTTCCCTCGAAACCTGCTCCTTCCTTTTTTTCAGTTGTTCTTCACTTGTCTGAGACTTGTTTTATGTTATTACTCCTTTTTCATAGGTTTATTCTATCTATATACCTCAGATATCCCACCTCTTTATATGATATGGGATATAGGTGGGATATCTATGGGATATCTATGGGATATCTAAGGAACAACTTAAAACAGGTGTAAAAGGGATGTAAAAGACCCGGCAGGAAAATTATGGGGAAACAAATTCCAAAACCTTATAGTCAGCGAAGATGCTCTGAGTGTTTAAGGAAGGACGGAAGTATAAAAATCAACTTATATAACGATAATAAACGTTTTTAAGTACCGGGTAATAAATAATGTATTATGATTATTTATTCGTATCGAAGCAAATAGTAAATCCATATGATATGTTTATCTTCAACTAACTTTACCAAAGTATTGAACTTTGGTAAAGTTAAGTATTAGTCAAACAATTCATCATAAACAGAAAAAAACCTTATTTTTTCATTCTATTTCAGTGGAAAAGCATCGTCGTGACTCGTAACCCTAGTTAAATCATAAGTAAACATCTATCAAATAATGGAATAAGGGCATGATTCAGTAAAACGACGTTTTCTATTTAGGGTGAATAACCAAGAAAAATAAGGTCTTAAAGTCCTTCAATTGCAACTTCATTATTTTAGTTGTTTAATCAAGATAAGATTAATAATTACTTAGTTGCATGAAGTCTGTATGTGTTGCTGTTATTTTTCAGACAATAATAAAAAGGTTACTAAATAAAATTTGTAAATCTGCATATAAATACAATATCTGCAAACAAAACAAAAGGTTTAAACGTTAAACCTAAGCTAACTTTAAAGAATCTATTCATGAGAAAATTAAAACTACAGGTCCAAATATCCATAGATGGATATATGGCAGGTCCGGATGGAGATATGGATTGGCTTGAATGGAACTGGGATGATGAATTGAAAAATTATGTTTCCGAAATTACCGATCCGGTCGATTGTATTTTATTGGGACGAAAACTGGCACAGGGATTTATCGATACCTGGGCCATCAGGGCGGAAGATCCGGATACCAGCGATGATTTTGTCCGTAAAATGAACAATACACCTAAAATCGTATTCACCAAAACAATTTTTAAGTCGGAATGGAAAAACACCCGGCTTGAACATGGTGACATAGTGGAAGTAGTAACCAAACTAAAAAACAGTGAAGGGAATGATCTGATCGTGTATGGGGGCGGCACTTTTGTCCGCACGCTGATTGAAGCATGCCTGATTGACGAATTCCATTTGTTTATAAATCCGACTGCATTGGGAAGTGGAATACCTGTATTTGTCAATTTGCAAACTATGAAATTACTAAAATCAAGACCCTTTGATTGTGGAATCGTAGTTTTATGTTACGAATTAACTTGAATGTAAAGTAATTTACAACAGGTTAAACTGATAACATGAAGTCGCACTCCGGATCCTTTTAAACTTATCAACAACCACTAAATTTTATATTTTTCCTACATGTTTTTCTCGTACAAAAACCTTTCCTTTGTACGAGATGAAAGAAGAAATCCTCGAAAAACTTAAAACGCTGGCTGAATCGGCAAAGTACGATGTTTCGTGCGCCTCCAGCGGTACCACCCGCAAAAATACTGCGGGAGGCATTGGCAGCACATCCGGCTGGGGAATCTGCCACAGCTTCACCGAGGACGGACGTTGTGTATCACTTCTTAAAATTATGCTCACCAATTTTTGCATTTACGATTGTGCGTATTGCATTAACCGGCGCAGCAACGACATACGGCGAGCCACCTTTTCAGTGGACGAACTGGTGGAACTAACCATAGAGTTCTACCGGCGTAATTATATCGAAGGATTGTTTCTGAGCTCAGGGGTTATTAATAATCCCGATTATACCATGGAGCGGATGGTGCGCGTCATAAAACAGCTTCGCACTGTTCACCGGTACAACGGGTACATCCACATGAAAAGCATTCCCGGGGCAAGTGAAGAAATTGTACGTGAAGCGGGGCTATATGCAGACCGACTGAGCGTGAACATTGAAATACCCACCGAACAGAACCTGAAAATGCTGGCACCTGAGAAAAGCCTGGAAAGTATTTTTAAACCTATGCTCTATATCCAGCAAGGTGTTCTTGAGAGCACTGAAGAACGGCGGAAATTCAATTCAGCACCACGTTTTGCTCCTGCAGGTCAAAGCACACAGATGATTATCGGGGCAAGTGATGAGAGCGACAAGCAGATTTTATTTACGTCTGCTTCCATGTACCAACGTCCAAGTATGAAACGGGTGTATTATTCGGGCTACATTCCGGTTAACACGTACGACAACAGGTTACCGGCACTTAAGCAACCACCTCTGGTCAGGGAGAACAGACTGTACCAGGCCGACTGGCTAATGCGGTTTTATGATTTTAAGGTAGATGAAATCGTAGACGATGCTCACCCGGACCTGGATCTTGAAATCGACCCAAAGCTTGCATGGGCATTGCGACATCCCGAGCATTTCCCGGTGGACATAAACAAAGCCGATTATACACAAATACTCCGGATACCGGGTATCGGTGTAAAATCGGCCAAATTGATTATTGTGACCCGACAAAGCGGACGCATAAATTCATCAACGCTAAAGCGGATAGGTGTAGTCATGAAAAAAGCGCAGTATTTTATCACCTGCAACGAGTTGCCTACCTTTACGATCCATGAAAGTTCACCGGAATATGTCAGACGGATACTTACAGAGAAAAAAATTGGCAAGGGAAAGGATAACAGCAAACAACTGCAACTTATATTTGAGAACCCCTAACCCCTAAAGGGGAACAAGAGTGTCAGGCGGGATTATCTTTAAACTACATCTGACTAACAAGCTTTAATATTAAAAACACAAAACAGGACTAACTTAATCCCCCTTTAGGGGTTAGGGGTAATTAGAGGTAATCCTATGATTCTATTCCGCTACGATAAAACATTTGACGGGTTGTTAACCGCCGTATTTGATGCCTACAACCGCAAGACATTCCCTGACTTATTGCTTGGGCCGGATGAAGCTGAGCCCTTGTTTATGGACGAATGCTATACCGTCATCACACAGGACGACAAATCAAACCGTGTGTGGAAAGCTATGGTAAGAAAAACAATGCCTGTGACCTGCAACATGCTGAAATACGTATGGCTGTCGGAAATTCCGGGGAGTGACGGGTTAATCTTCAGGTATATCCGTAAAACATTCGACAGCAAACATTCTATTGAAATGAACTTTGCCGACGAGGATGTACTTGCCATGCGCAATCTTGCAAAAAAAGTGGATAAGGAACGGGAGCGACTGATACAGTTTGTGCGTTTTCAAAAAGCTGCTGACGATATCTTCTTTGCACCTGTATCACCTGTTCTCAATGCATTACCACTGACCATCGATCATTTCACCGAACGTTTTGCAGATCAAAAATGGATCATCTATGACACCAAGCGCAACTACGGGTATTATTACGATTTGAAAAAGGTAACGGAAATGACGCTGGACATGAAGGAGAATTTCATGGATGGAAAACTTGATGAAAAGCTAATGGCAGAAGATGAAAAACATTTTCAGGAACTGTGGAAAGGATATTTCGCTTCTATGACCATAAAGGAAAGGATCAATCCAAAACTTCACAGGCAAAACCTTCCTGTACGTTACTGGAAATACCTGACAGAGAAACAGTGAAACCTTACGGATAAAAGAGATTTAAAACAAACCATACAAAAGGAAATACCATGAAATGCACCTTACGTCCCTGGAAAGAAAGCGATTTGGACAACCTGGTAAAATATGCCGGTGACTTTAACATAGCAAAGAATATGAGTGATGCGTTTCCACATCCATATACCCGGCAGGATGGGAGAAAATTCATAGCAATGGCACTCGGGATAAAACCTGCACGACTATTTGCAATTGATGTGCAAGGGCAGGCAATTGGCTCCATTGGATTCTTTCCACAATCGGATATCCACGCTAAAAATGCAGAAATGGGGTATTGGCTGGCGCAGGAGTATTGGGGACAGGGTATAATGGTTCAAGCTGTAGATCAATTGGTGGAGTATGCATTTGCGACGTTTGATATTATACGTATCTATGCACGTCCTTTCGGGACAAATAAAGCTTCCCAACGGGTACTGGAAAAATCAGGATTCAAACTGGAAGCGACCTTTGAAAAAGCATTATTCAAACGCGGAGAGTTTATCGACGAGAAAATATATGCCAGGAGAAAAACCGATATATGATCTTCTATTTTATTTCAAAGGTATCGGCATCCTGCCAGACTGCAAATTTATGACGGTATCGTTCGAGGGATTCCATGGTTATTTCTGCCGTTTGAACTGAAGATTTATTTTCAATAAACTTAAGCAAGGGAGTTGCTTTAAAATCGAGTAATGCCGAATGTCCATCATAATCAATTCCCAGACCGTCAAATCCAACACGATTCACTCCGCAAACATATGCCTGGTTTTCAATGGCACGTGCCTGTAACAGAATATCCCAGTCCATAATCCTTCGTTGAGGAAAATTAGCCACATAAATAGCTAAATCATATTCATTGTTTACATTTCGGGCCCAAACCGGATAACGAATGTCATAACAAACCAAAACCAGGATGTTAAATCCACAGTAATTCACTACCATTCGTCTATCTCCGTATGAAAAATGTTCATGTTCACCACCCAATGTAAACAAATGACGTTTATCAGCAGTTTCAATTTTACCTGAAGGGAAAACAAAAAAAGCGCGGTTATAAATCTTTTCATTTTCACTGGCAATAAAACTGCCTGTTATAGCCAGTTTGTATTTCATGGCCCAATTTTGCAGAGTATGCATGGTTTCACCCTGCATGGTTTCAGCCAATTGAAGTTTATCCGTGCAAAAGCCGGTAGTAAACAATTCGGGCAAAACCACCAAATCAGTATTTCCTGCCAATGGAATCAGCTGATCCTCGACCTTCTGCAGGTTAGCTGCTTTATCGGCCCAGAAGATAATATCCTGAATAATGGTAATGCGCATAGTAAGTAATTAAGAATTAAGAATTAAGAATTAAGAATTAAGAATTAAGAATTAAGAATTAAGAATTAAGAATTAAAAATTGACAGATTACTGACGAGTAAGTACTTATAAGTTTACATTAGATAATTAAACATTTACAATTACTTAATTCGGGTAAGTGTTTACTAGTTGAACAGTTGAAACGATTAATTGTTGTAATTCCCGGGTTGAAAGATTAAAAATAACCTTATGCCTGTCCTGATTAGTTGATATTCTCAAACTTTTCAGGATGTTTTGCATTGATATTTTTATAAAACGCATGTATGGTTTCCATATCAGCTATTTCATCTCCTGTGGGATACAGGATACCTGTAATTCCCATTTCCTTTTTGGCGTAGTCAATATATGCCAATTGAATGGGCACATGGGATGTGAGAGCTATATAGTAAAAACCCATTTTCCATTTTGTAACAAGCTTACGGGTACCTTCGGGGGTAATTGCCAAATGAAAGGTATCATGGGTATTGAATTCTTCAGCCATTTGTTCGGTAACCGAAGTATTTCTTGTGCGATCGACCGCAACACCTCCCATCCTTCTGAGTAAAGAACCAAAAGGAAAGAAAAACCAGGATTTTTTCATTAAAAAAGAAGATTTCCGATTCAACGACCAGTAATATAATTTGCCGATGATAAAGTCCCAGTTACTGGTATGTGGAGCAACACAAATGACACTTTTGGCAGGTTCAACAACAGTTACCACAGCTTTCCAACCCAATATTTTAAATATCCACATGCTAAACTTCTGCATACTCATTCGTATTATTATTTATTAGAGATACAAAACTACATCTTTTAGGCCAAAGTACAAGTTGTTGAAAACTATTTTAGAAAGTTATGAAACCATTTGCTAACTTTGCAGATGATAAAACAATCAACCTTTTGGTGTACGAAGTACCCAAAAGTGTTTTGGAAGAAACAGAAACTTAAGGGTTTGAAAGATATTACAATTGAACAATCTAAGCATTAAATAATTAGCAATTAAACAATTATGATTATCCGGAATAACTTCTAAAGCATAAGAGAAATAGTTCCAAAGGAATTGAAGAATTTTAAAACCTTATTTTTCTTTATTATTACCCTTCGTAGAAAACTAAACTACCACAATTATAGCCCCTATTCCCTTATTTGCTGAAGATTATGAAGGATTTATAAAGTTTTATCAACAATAATAAATGCAACAAAATAAGGGAATAAGGGTGGGTTCTGAGGGTATCAGGTTTTCTACTTTGGGTAAGAAAACAAAAATAAGGGCTATTGATATCACATTTAAACCCGTTGAATTTAGGACGATGACTTTATATTAGGACATATTGCAGATAATCATATAAACAATTAAACATTCAAATGTACTTCTTACACTTTGACGTTTAACATTATAGAGGTTTATAGCTTTATTACACACAAACTATTTATGGATTTTTTAGACGAACTTAATGAGAGTCAACGCAAAGCAGTTGAATATACCGCCGGAGCATCACTGGTTATTGCCGGTGCCGGATCGGGAAAAACGCGTGTGCTGACATACAAAATAGCCTATTTATTGAAAACAGGGATGACACCCTCTTCAATACTGGCCCTTACCTTTACCAATAAGGCAGCCCGTGAAATGAAAGAACGCGTGGCCGGGATGGTTGGTGAGAAAACAGCACGTTATCTCTGGATGGGTACCTTCCATTCTGTCTTTTCCCGTATATTGCGATCGGAAGCAGAATTAATAGGATACTCCAAAAACTTTACGATATACGATTCGGCCGATTCAAAGAGCCTTATAAAAAGCATTATCAAAGAGATGAAACTGGATGATAAAGTCTATAAACACGGCCTTGTACAATCACGTATCTCGTATTCAAAGAACAACCTGATTACCCCGGATGCCTACCATGCCAATGCCGATTTGTTGAAAGCCGATATTGCATCAAAGGTTCCGTTGATAAAAGACATTTACAAAATTTATTGCAACCGGTGTAAGAATGCCGATGCCATGGATTTTGATGATTTATTGCTCCAGACAAATGTTCTTTTCAGGAATAATCCTGCCACACTCCAAAAATACCAGCAATTGTTCGGGTATGTACTGGTGGATGAGTATCAGGACACCAATTTTGCACAATATCTGATTGTAAAGAAACTGGCTGAACAACACGAAAAGATTTGTGTGGTGGGTGATGATGCACAAAGCATCTATTCGTTCCGTGGAGCTAATATCGATAACATACTCCAGTTTAAGAACACCTATCACAATGCACAAATCTTCAAGCTGGAGCAAAACTACCGTTCTACCAAGACCATAGTCAATGCGGCCAACAGTTTGATTGACAAGAATGCCCAACAGATACGCAAGAATGTCTTTTCAGAGAAAGAAACCGGGAAACCAATTAAAGTACTCAGCGTTTTTACTGATTTTGAAGAAGGGTTTGTTGTTGCCAATAATATAGTTGATTTACGGTATAGCAACAATTATAAGTATCAGGATATTGCTATTTTATACCGGACAAATTCACAGTCGAGGGTCATGGAAGAGGCTTTCCGCAAACAAAGCATCCCATACCGGATTTATGGAGGCCTGTCGTTCTATCAGCGCAAGGAAATCAAGGATTTAATCGCCTATTTCCGTTTGATAAGCAATCAGAACGATGAGGAAGCATTCAAACGGATTATCAATTATCCGACCCGTGGTATTGGGGAAACAACCGTCAACAAACTGATTGAATGTTCACAGTTGCACGCGGTAAGTATTTGGGAAGTGCTCACGGATATGTTGAAATACAACCTGGCAGTCAATGCAGGGACAGCGAATAAACTGGCCCAATTCAGGAATATGATTGATGTGTTTGCCGAACAGGTTCCGATACAAAACGCGTATGATCTGGCAAACAGCATAGTAAAAACAACCGGAGTAATCAGTGATACGTATACCGACCATTCTCCCGAAAACCTGAGCAAGCAGGAAAATGTACAGGAATTGCTTAAGGCAATTCATGAATTCTGTCAAAACAAACTGGATGCCGGGGAACCGACAGCACTCCTACCCGAATACCTGGCTGAAATATCATTATTAACCGATCAGGACACCGATAAAGAGCAGGATAGGGATAAGGTAACCCTGATGACTGTTCACGCCGCAAAAGGGCTGGAATTTAAGGCGGTCTTTATTGTCGGGATGGAAGAAGAACTTTTCCCCTCACCATTTTGTACACAAAGCGAGCGGGATCTCGAAGAAGAAAGGCGTCTGTTTTATGTAGCCATAACCCGGGCAGAGGAACTTTGTTTTATAAGTTATGCCAAATCACGCTTTAAGAACGGTAAAACAAATTTTTCGAATCCAAGCCGCTTTATAAAAGATATAGACGAACAGTTTCTGGAAATGCCTGTAGAAGTCGTACCGAAACAAGCCAGCATTGGTGATTGGGATGATGATATGGAAAAAGAAAGAAACCGTTTTCAGAGTTCATTCTCCAAACCCGTATTTAAAGAAAGAAGTTTACCAAAAAGCCCTCAACGGCTTGTAAAAGTAGGTAACTCTGAAGGAGTGAAAATATCAACTGAGAACTCTTCCCTCCCGGCAGGAGCGTTTGTAAAACATGCTATCTTTGGCATAGGTAAAGTAATGGAAACAAGCATGGTAAACGGGAACGAAAAAGCAGAAATTGACTTCGGGGAAAAAGGAGTCAAATCATTGTTGCTGAAATTTGCGAAGCTTGAAGTGCTTAAATAATACAAATTATCTATCCAATTGTTTATCAAAATATTTCTTTCTGATTTTGAAGTAAATGAATAATTAATTTTATCTTTGTAAAACAATTATTTAAAATTCCTTAGCTTCAAATCAAAGGAATTTATCAAAAAGATTGAAGAACTTATTAACGAAGAATTTATCGAAGAATAATAAATAAAATAAAACTATAAAATTATGGCAACAAAAGCTGCAGAAGAGGTAAAAGCACCAAACTCAGACAAACTGAAGGCATTGCAACTGGCAATGGACAAGATAGAGAAAGACCATGGGAAAGGCACCATTATGCGAATGGGCGATACCAAGGTGGAAGATGTCTCTTTTATTTCAACAGGTTCCATTGGATTAAATGTTGCATTGGGTATTGGTGGGTATCCACGTGGCCGTGTAATCGAAATCTTCGGACCTGAATCATCCGGTAAGACTACTTTGGCTATTCATGCCATTGCCGAAGCTCAAAAAGCCGGCGGTATTGCTGCCTTTATTGATGCAGAACATGCATTCGACCGTTTTTATGCCGAGAAACTCGGAGTGAATATTGAAGAACTTCTAATCTCGCAACCCGATAACGGTGAACAGGCTTTGGAAGTAGCCGATCAGTTAATCCGTTCTTCTGCAGTCGACATTGTGGTTATTGACTCTGTAGCTGCCTTAACACCAAAAGCCGAACTGGAAGGCGATATGGGAGATTCAAAAATGGGCTTGCAAGCACGTTTAATGTCTCAGGCATTGCGTAAACTGACTGCCAATATCAGCAAAACCAATACAACCTGTATTTTCATCAATCAACTACGTGAAAAAATCGGTGTTATGTTCGGTAACCCTGAAACAACCACCGGTGGTAATGCTTTGAAATTCTACGCTTCTATTCGTCTTGATATCCGTCGTATCGGACAGTTGAAAGATGGTGATGATGCCGTTGGAAACCAGACACGCGTAAAAGTGGTAAAAAACAAGGTGGCACCTCCATTCCGTAAAGCTGAATTTGATATCATGTATGGTGAAGGAATTTCGAAAACAGGTGAGATTGTTGACCTGGGTGTTGAATATGGCATTATCAAAAAAAGCGGTTCATGGTACAGTTACGGTGAAACCAAACTGGCACAGGGACGTGATGCCTCTAAAAACTTAATCAAAGAGAATCCTGAACTGGCTGCTGAACTGGAAACAAAAATTGTAGCTGCTATTCTGGCTAAATAAAATCATACCTACAATACTAAAAATCCCGTTTAAACCATTAGTTGGTTCAAACGGGGTTTTTATGTAAGATAAGACTATACTAACTTTCCATATAAGTAATCGTATATATTTTTATTAATATTCAAAAGCCTACTATTCAGCGTCCTGACAATTATTAATTATTAATTACTTTTCTATTCATCCGATTTACTGATCCTCATTTCACATATCTTGCAATCAAAAGTAAGCTTGTATAACTGATTGTTATTTTTTAAATAAAGCGGTTCCTTAAAGGTGGCCTTGTAACCTTCTTTCGGACACCATCCCATGGTGAATTTGATACAATGCTTGCAAAACATAAGGGGTACTCCCTCTTCTGCCTTTACCTCAAACCCAGGCTGGACATCTTCTACACCATGTTCCCTGTAAAAAGCTTCAGCCTTTTCGTTTATTACATTCCCCAGGTAACTTAATTGTTTTGTTGGGAAGTCAGCAGGTTTGCTTTCCCTCTTAGGTTTCCTGACATACGCATTAGCTCTGGCCTTATCCAGTTCCTCTATAGCAAGCCTACGCCATTCGCTTAATTGTGATGCGGGGAAAAACCATGGAGCATCCAGTTGAATGCTAATATCAACGGCCTCATAAATGGTGTTTCCAAGTTTGGAAAGTTGATTTTTTATATTATCATTTACGGCTTCAGGCTTTTGGGCAGGTTGCTTGTCACAGGCAACCTGGTACAAGATTGAAATACCATCTTCATCTGTTAACTGAATGTAAAAGCAGGTTGCAATTTCCCTAAACACGATATCCAAAGGCACCTTACGTTCTGAGGTTTTGTGTTGCAAGATCTTTTCGAATTCATGATCCTGGTTCCTGTACAACCAGATGCCTTCAGTCAATCGTGGCATATCTGCCGGGTAAACACGTCGGCCGTCGACTTTATTCACCCTGAATCCGGTCAGATCACCATGCGGATTTATAAAGCAGAGTCCATCACCGTTATTTAGCTTTTCAGCACTTGACATGGTAAAATAATAATCTCCTATTTCTTTTACTTTTCCAATGGCTTCACCCATTGATTTAGGAGTATCAAGATGCACTATATCCGGTTTCCTACCATGCAGAAAATAATCAGAGGCACCACGACGGAAACTCTTCTCAGGATTTGGTTCAAAGAAAAAAGTAGTCCGCCCTGACGAAGCTTTCGTAAACTTACTATTTCCTTCCAATACTGCATCCAGTTTTTTACGGTAGTAGGCAGTGATATTCTTTACATAATCCGCATCTTTCAGTCGGCCTTCAATTTTAAAAGTAGTTATACCTGCTTCCATCATCTCTTCTAACGAATCTGACAAATCAAGATCCTTCAGTGAGAGAAAATGTTTATTTTTCACCAACATAGTATCGTCAGCATCCAACAGATGATAGGGCAGTCGGCAATACTGTGCACACTGCCCACGATTGGCACTGCGTCCGCAATTAGCCTGACTCATATAGCACTGTCCGCTGTAACTCACACACAGCGCACCGTGTACGAAAGCTTCCAGCTCTACGTCTGTTTGTGAGGATATTTCAGCAATCTGTTTCAATGATAATTCACGTGCCAATACAACCCTTGAGAATCCTACATCCTGCAGGAACTTAACCTTCTCTACAGTCCGGTTATCGGTTTGAGTGCTGGCATGAAGTGCAATAGGAGGTAAATTTAGCTGAAGAATACCCATATCCTGCACAATCAATGCATCGGCACCGGCATTATAAACATCCCAGATTAGTTTTTCGGCATCAGGCAGTTGTTCATCTGTCAATATGGTATTTAAAGCCACCAACACTTTTGAACGGTATTGATGAGCATACTGTACTAACTTTTCAACATCTTCCACAGAATTTCCTGCAGCAGCACGTGCACCAAATTGCGAAGCACCGATATATACAGCATCAGCACCATGATTGATAGCAGCCAAACCACATTCAAGGTTTTTGGCAGGAGAGAGAAGTTCTATACCCCTAACCCTTAAAGGGGAAAAGGTATTAGATTCTTCATTATTATTTATATTCATTCGATTTTTTAATTACAGTTCAAATTTTATTCCCCTTTGGGGGTTAGGGGTCATTTCAATGAATCTTAGTCAGATCATAAGGGGTTTCCTGATACACAAAGTAATTCAGCCAGTTGGTAAAAAGCAGGTTGGCATGGCTTCTCCAACGCACCAGTGGTTCGTTGTCAGGATTATCAGCCAAGTAGTAGTTTCTGGGTATATTAATAGGCAATCCTTTTGCCAGGTCACGTTTATATTCTGTGTCTAATGTTTCGGGTGAATACTCTGAATGACCGGTAATAAACAATTCACGCCCATTACGGGCCATGACCATATAAACACCCGATTCCGCAGATTCGGAAAGCAAGGTCAACTCAGGAACCTTACGGATATCCTCTGCACGCACTTCTGTATGCCGGCTGTGAGGAACAAAAAACACATCATCGAATCCACGGAATATAGGATTATGGGGTTCAAACTTCGTATGTTCGAACACACCAAACATTTTGGAATCCAGCGGATATTTAGGAACACCGTAATAATGGTGCAAACCTGCCTGAGCTGCCCAACAGATAAACAACGTTGATGTCACATGTGCTTTTGCCCAATCAAAAATCTGAGTTAGCTCCGGCCAATAATTCACTTCTTCAAATTCCAGTTGTTCAACAGGAGCACCTGTAATAATCATCCCATCATAATTGCTGAGGCTGATTTCATCAAAGGTCTTATAGAAAGTGATCAAATGTTCGATAGGGGTATTTTTAGATGTATGACTTTCCATATGCAGAAAATCTATTTCTATCTGTAGAGGTGAATTGGAAAGCAATCGTATCAAATCCGTTTCAGTTGTAATTTTAATGGGCATCAGGTTCAGGATAACGATCTTCAAGGGACGTATTTCCTGACTGGAAGCACGCTCCGAATCCATAACAAAGATATTCTCCTCACGAAGCACTTCGACAGCCGGTAACGTAACAGGTATATTTAATGGCATAACAATAAATTAATAATATTTTCTATAAATGTTCCAATAAGCGGAACTTCCAATAAAATCATCAAGAAATTCATTTAGTCTCCCAAGCAATTTGGGAGATTTAGGATGAACAACCCAGGCTTGTTGTTGTGCAAACCCAATAGGCAAAGAAACATCAATATTTGGATATTTCAATTTCAATTTTTGAGCAAATTGCTCATTACAGATGGTGAATCTGATTTTACCACTCGCCACCAGGTGTACCATTTGTTCGGAACTTCTGTTCTTCAATTCAATGATATGTATGGAATCGGCAATCTCATTAGAAAGATGCTTCAGACGCATTTTAAAAGGCGAATTTACCGGAATATAGATAGTATCATTTGCCAGTTGAGAATGCTTTAAAACAAGTTTTGACACGGTTGAGCCAGTACTTACTCTTTGTACTAAAACTTCACGTGAAGTAAAAAAAGGAATCGTGAAAGATGCATTTTTACCCCATTCAGTGGTTACAGGGACAAGATTTGCAATTATATCATAATCGCCGGTTCTTAATCCGTCCATACATGCTTTCAGATCATTTTTTTCGGAGATTACCAGTTCAAGACCCAGACTATCGGCAAATGCTTTAACAATTTCATATTGAAATCCGGAAACGCTATCCCCTTTTACCGAAAATCCAATGCTGCTGCTGTCTGTAAGAACCGAAAGCCTACCGGACTTAATTATGCCGGGCAAATCATGAATTTTATTCCTTGAATGATGAATAAAAAAAAAGGTTCCAAATAAAGCTACTAATAAAACACATGCAATTCCTATTTGTATTTTTTTACTCATACACATATAGTTTAATCAGAATAATCGCAATTAATCATAGAAATTCCAGGAAACGCCCATTTTCATTATAGTTGGGTTAATTGGATAATTTGGCATAGAATAATAGGCTCCTTTCATGAACTTTTGATTGATATGATAGTATTCAAGAAAAAAACGGGTCCGTTTTAAATGAAAATTCAAATAGGCATTTATAACCGGATAATTGCCGATGAGCACTTTTGATTGTGCATAGAACTGACCTGTAGCAGGCATATAAGCCGGTGCATAATAAGAAGTATGATACCGCATATTAACGCCGATTTGCATACTCAATACTTTAAACCAAAGATCATCGTAATATAGATTATGATAAAGTGCAAAATCCGGCACTGGTAACACTCCCGGTTCTGAACTAAGTTGATATACGATATTATTCTCCAGTCCAAATTTACCCACATGAAAATCCTGTTTCAGATTAGCTGACAAAACCTGTATATTTCCAGAGAACTGTGTAGGCAAAGCATCCTCATTAAAATAAATGTATTTCGTGATATTCTCAACGGATACATTCAAAGAGAATAAACGCGTAGGAATGGAAAAAGTTCCGCCAACATGCGTCCGGTATATATTAACAAAATCATTATTCCATTTAAAATGATTCGATTCGTAATGTTGTAAAAAGTAAGAGGGTTTATCGCTACGCACGAAACCATTAGCAACCAGTGAAATACTATCATTCCACAATTTAAAGAAACCTCCTATATTCCCGTCTAAGCGAAAATTACCTGCTTTATACCCAATCAAACTCAATTCACCCAACACATTATATTTAAACACTTGACCTCGTTGTTTTGATAATATTCCACCAACTCTAGTTGTGGATTGGTACGATTTATCAATTAAAGTATCTGTATTAAAAGTATAACGTTGGATTTCATTTTCAACAAAAGCTGTCAATCCAAATGGCATCCATTTATTAAATTCTTCAACCAGGGTTATAGAAAAGTTGTTTGTTAACGTCTGTAAAGCAGACGAGTCGTTGGTTTGTTTTTTCGGGAAATAGGTATTTTTATAATAAGTCGAATTATCAAAAGAATAAGCAGCATCATTATTTGGTTCAAAGTACCTTTTACGAACATCATCCAACTTAATGGTATGAGCAAACCTTGTAACCGGTATATAATCCATCCTCACAGAATCTTCATTTATACGGACTGCACGTTCAAAACCGACGCTATACTGATGGTTATAAAAAAATTGATTTTGTTTGTAATTTGAATATCCGTTCATTCTTACAGGAATATCTTTGGTAGCAAGTGCAGTAGGATTAATTAAAGTCGAATCAAGTGTTCCTCCATTTTCATGATTGCTTAAATTATTGGTTGAAAGAATACCGGTTGCTGAGTAGTGTTTCCCCTGATAAGTGCCAAACAATGAACCGGCAAAACGTAGAGCTGCCTGATTGTTATATTCCCCGGTTGCATAAATATAATCGAGCGTTGTACCAAAATTCAGTTTTTTATTTACATTTGCAGTAAATAGAAATTTAATATGATCTTCAGCCCGATATGTAGTACCCCCTGTATTATAATCAATATAGCTAAATGGGGTTTTGGTATTATATAATGTTGCACTGTTTGCATTCATCATGTAAGGAAAGTAGGCATTTGAGAATATGAAATCCGTATTCTCAGGGCGGTCAAAATACAATTTGGATTGTATGGGTGAACCCAGGTTTCCATTAAAAGAATTGGCAATACTAAACCGGTCAATAGGATTTGAAATCTGGTAATTAAGATGAACGGTATCTACAGGGATTGAATCAGCTACAGCAAAACGGTCGGATACATGCCATGTTTTCACAAATCTGTAATTTGGAGGAACCTGGGCAAATACACCAACTATAATTGATAAAAAAAGAATACAAAAAACAATCTTTTTCACAGACGAAAAGTATTATAACGTAAACAATATAGTTATTTTCAGCCCCTCATTATTAGGCACTTTTAGTAATGTGCAAAGATACAAAAATTTATTGGCGAAGCCGAATCACCTTGCCTTATAAAATTAAAAACGGGATAGATATAGTTAATTTTAATAGATAGAAGACGATAAGAAATAATATTTAACCACAAATTAAGGTATATTTATGCACGATTATCAATCTCCTGTTTTATTTCAAGAATCAGAAACCGGTTTTATCAAGGTTATTTTTATACTTGTTACTAACAAGAATAAATTATTTTAGAATCTAATGAATAAAATACATCAAAATGTTTGATTATGACAAATAAAAACTTTAAACTTGTACTATAAACTTTATGACAGCATTATTTTAAATGTTAGGTGATTTTAATGAATACATTTACATATTTTCTTTAAATTACCAATAAAACGCTTACCTTTTGATATTTTTATTCAACACAATAATATCAATGTACTATGGAATAATAATGAAATATAAAAAATAGAAGTAACTTTAATAAAATATCCTGATTTTTTTAAAAATTTAAATTGTATGAATATAGAAAAATTGATGCAAACACTAGAGGCGAAACACCCGGGTGAAAAAGAGTATTTACAGGCAGTACGAGAAGTGTTAAGTACCATTGAACCGGTTTACAACGAACACCCGGAATTTGAGAAAGCTAAGATTGCAGAAAGACTGGTTGAACCGGACAGAATTTTCACCTTTAAAGTGCCTTGGGTAGACGATCAGGGCGATGTACAAATTAATCTTGGTTATCGCATTCAATTCAATAATGCCATTGGACCTTACAAAGGGGGATTACGTTTTCATGCTTCAGTAAACCTTTCAATACTTAAGTTCTTAGGTTTTGAACAAATATTTAAAAATGCATTAACCACCTTACCAATGGGTGGTTCAAAAGGAGGTTCAGATTTTAATCCACGAGGGAAATCAGATGGTGAAGTTATGCGCTTTTGCCAGGCTTTTATGGTTGAACTATGGCAACATATCGGGGCAGACACAGATGTACCTGCCGGCGATATCGGCGTAGGATCCAGGGAAATAGGTTTTTTATATGGCATGTATCGTAAACTTGCCAGAGTGAATACAGGAGTATTGACAGGAAAAAATCTTGAATTTGGCGGTTCACTTATACGTCCTGAAGCAACCGGTTTTGGAGGTTTATATTTTGTAAAACAGATGCTCGAAACAGCGGGAATGTATTTAAAAGATAAAACGATTGCCATTTCCGGTTTTGGAAATGTTGCCTGGGGTGCTGCACTGAAAGCAACTGAATTAGGCGCTAAGGTAGTTTCAATTTCAGGTCCTGATGGATACATCTATGATGAAAAAGGTATCTCAGGTGAAAAAATTGATTATTTACTAGAACTAAGGGCAACCTGTAATGACATAGTTTCACCATATGCTGAAAAATACGGAGCTGTATTTGTTCCGAATCGTCGTCCATGGGAATTAAAAGTTGATATTGCCTTACCATGTGCCACACAAAACGAACTAGATGAAGAAGATGCAAAACTTCTGATCAGTAATGGCGTGATGTGTGTTGGTGAAATATCCAATATGGGTTGTACACCGGAAGCCATAGAGTTATTCATTACCAATAAAATCATGTATGGACCGGGAAAAGCTGTAAATGCAGGAGGTGTTGCAACTTCAGGGCTTGAAATGTCACAAAATGCCATGCACCTTACCTGGACTGCCGAAGAAGTTGATTTACGATTACACCAGATCATGAGTGAAATTCATAACCAATGTGTAAAGTATGGACGTGAACCGGATGGGTATATCAATTATATGAAAGGCGCAAATGTTGCTGGTTTTCTGAAAGTGGCAAAAGCAATGCTTGCACAAGGAGTATTATAAATTAAAGAACGCTTAATTGCTATTAACGGGAAAAGAGAAGATTTGGTTTAAAAACTAAGTCTTCTCTTTTCAGTTTTATCATACTCATAAGTATGCCCTCATTCTCCTGATTCTTGCAACTCAATACTTAAATGCTTATCTTTGTATCAAAAAAATAACTATGCTAGACCAGTTAAATCGACACAGAACTATACGTACTTATACGGATCAACAAATTGCACCTGAATTGCTTACCAGATTACTCAAAACAGCATGTCGAGCATCAAATACAGGGAATATGCAGGCTTATAGCATTGTGGTGACCACAGATGATGATATAAAGAAACAATTATTGCCTGCTCACTTTAATCAGCCAATGACTACCGAGGCACCTGTTGTATTAACCTTTTGTGCTGACTTTAATCGTTTTACCAAATGGTGCGAACAACGGAATGCTGAACCGGGATATGATAATTTTCAATCATTTATGGCCACTGCCATCGATGCAATGATAGCAGCCCAAACTTTTTGTATTGCTGCTGAAAGTGTCGGACTAGGGATCTGCTATTTGGGAACTACCACCTATAATGCTCGTGAAATTATTGACACCCTGAAACTCCCCAAATTAGTTGTTCCAATTACAACAATTACGGTAGGATATCCCAGTGGATTGTCTGATCAAACTGACAGGTTACCTCTTGAAGCTATAGTTCATTATGAAACCTACAAAGATTTCAGCAAAGATGATATTGATAACTTATACACTGAAAAGGAAAACAGTGATTTCTACAAACAATTTGTATCCGAGAATAAAAAAGAAACACTAGCTCAAGTATTTACCGATATCCGCTATTCAAAAAAGAACAATGAATTCTTCTCTGAAAAATTCCTGACTGTATTAAAAGAACAAGGATTTCTGAAGTAATCAATCCTTTCATATTATTACAAAACTCCTCGCCTATTTATTTAAGTGGGGAGTTTTTATATGATAACTTTCAGACTTTGAACTTTCTTTATATCAATAACCCAATAAAGTTACACGTAATATGGATTATGTAGTTCTTTAAAAACAGACTTATCTACTAACAAATTTTCCCTACAAAGGATAATATATTCTTTCTATTTGATAATTTGGAATCATAAATCAGGGATATTTGACAGTTTAGTGGCATTATTCATGCTCTTTTTAATTGTAATGTCTTGTTTATGGGATATTCTGGCATGAAAAAAGCCCTTCATAAACTAAATTATAAAGGGTTTTTAAAATGGCATTATTTACACTTCCACAAAATTGCAGTATATCGACACATTTAAGCACAAAAAAAAGCCCTTCATAAACTAAATTATGAAGGGCTTTAAAAACGGCGGCTATCTACTCTCCCACAAAATTGCAGTACCATCGACGTGGACAGGCTTAACTTCTCTGTTCGGAATGGGAAGAGGTGGAACCCTGTCGCTATAACCACCTAAGTGATTTCAGAAGA